>Ga0209167_10000092_pt1 | contig 94568 bp, 84 predicted proteins | sample Coa_R1_9_FD_187154 | JGI IMG/M metagenome (GOLD analysis project Ga0209167, IMG submission 187154) | Surface soil microbial communities from Centralia Pennsylvania, which are recovering from an underground coalmine fire - Coalmine... | ecosystem: Environmental > Terrestrial > Soil >... | reverse complement strand
TTCGTTTTTTCTTTACTAGCTTTTCGATTCTTTCCAGAACATCGTCTTCGCTTAATTCAGTCGAGTCGATCACGACGGCGTCGCTGGCTGCGACCAGCGGAGATGCGGCCCGGGTGCGATCGCGGCGGTCGCGTTCGCGCAGGTCAGCGGCGACGTCGGCGGCCACCTCACCTTTGATTTTCTGCTGCTCCATGCGGCGCTGCTCGCGCACCACGGGATCGGCGTCGAGAAAAATCTTTAAGTCTGCGTCCGGAAAAACTTTCGTGCCAATGTCGCGGCCTTCCATCACGATGCCGCCGCCCGCGCCCATTTCCCGCTGATGAGCCACCATCCAGGCCCGCACTTGCGGATGTACCGACACGCGCGAGGCTGCTTCGGTGACATCGCGCTCGCGGATGCGCGAAGACTCATCGCGCCCGTCGAGCAGCGTGCGGTTGCCGCCGAGCGTGGGCTCGAGCTGGATGCGGGATCCCTCGGCTAACTGCAACAGAGCCTTTTCATCGTCGAACGATATGTCGCGGTCGATGGCTTTCAGCGCCAGGGCGCGGTACATGGCGCCGCTTTCGAGATTCACGTAACCGAGTTTGCGGGCCAGGCGCGAGGCGATCGTGCTCTTGCCGGCGCCGGCCGGGCCATCGATGGCGATGATGAGCTTGCGCGGGGCTTGTGCCGTGGAGTTTTCGTTGGAATGGTCTTTCATTGCGAAGTTATCGATTGTACACGGTGGATCGGCTGGAACTCGGCGGAGGGTGCGTCGGTCTGCGGGCTTCGCCACGGCGGGACGGCCGAGGCGGCCATCCCCACATGAGTCTTTTATCTACGTGTCTTTATCCCTATCTCTGCTCCGGCTTTCCTGCTCCTACTTGTTGCGGCCTTGTTGCGGCGTCCAGCCGGATTCGCGGAGCTGGCGAATGCTGAGCGCATCGTGGCGCTTGGCCAGGCGGACGCCTGACTCGTCGCGGACCAGGTCACAGTGATAATAGGCGGGGATAGAAAGTCCCAAGGAGCGGAATAGAAGGATCTGGCGCGCGGTGGACGTCAGCAGGTCGGCGCCGCGGACGACTTCGGTGATCTGCATGGCGGCGTCATCGACGACAACGGCCAACTGGTAGGCGGGCACGTCATCGCGGCGCCAGATGATGAAGTCTCCGAAATCGCGTCCGGCGATGAGACGCTGAGGACCGAGGTGAAGATCTGTGAAGTTCACTTCTTCGTCGTCCGGGACGCGGAAACGCCAATGGACGCCTGCGGGCTCGAGATGCGCGGAGACGGGGGCGTGGGCTGCGGGGATGGGTTCCGCCGGGCTTCGCCTCGGCGGGACAGCCGAGGCGGTGGTCTCCACATGTGCGGCGGGCGTAAGACTAGGACGGCAGCGGCCGGGATAGAGCGGCTCATCGTCGGAATCATTGGGCGCGCTGGCGGACTGCGCAACATCTTTGCGCGAGCAGGTGCAGGGGTAGATGAGTCCGCGGTCGCGCAGATTCTTCCACGCGGAAAGATAGTACGGGCGGCGTTCGCTTTGCGAGTAGGGCGCGAAAGGGCCGCTGCAATCCGGGCCTTCCGTCCACTCGATGCCGAGCCAGCGTAAATCTTCGATCATGGCGCGGACGAATTCCGGTTTGCAGCGTTGCGGATCGAGGTCTTCATTGCGCAGGATCAATTGCCCGCCGGATTCGGCGGCGCGCTGAGCAGCGATCCAGAAGGTGCGGGCGTGGCCGAGATGCAGCAGGCCGGTGGGGGAAGGTGCGAGGCGGCCGCGGTAGGGGCGAGAGCTGAGGTCAGCAGGCACGGACTTACCGCCGACGCGTAGCGCCGGCATCCTGCCGGCTGTCCCGAGAGCGCCTCGCCCCCGGCGCGGTCGGCGGGGACGAACGCCGGACAGCCGCCGGAGCCTGCCCTGAGCCTGCCGAAGGGACGGCGGCGCTACTCGCTGCGCTACGCGCAGCTGCGGTCACAACAACTTTCTCCGGAGTGATCTGCAACAGGGATCGTCCGCTCACTTGGGTGAAGCTTAATTCGCGCGCCGCCAGGAGGGCGTTTACCGCGTCCCGCACTTTTGAACGCGCGACGAAGTTGCCGAAGAATGATTCCAGTTCCGATTGCTCGACGGCGATGGCGCTGTCCAGATATTTCGAGAGCAGGGCCGAGAGCGCCTCGGGCACCGAAAGGCCGACGCCCTCCCGCACCGCGTCCGGAGCCCAGCGGTAGAGCACATCCCAGAAGGAACCTTCGCTGCGGCTGTAGTCGACGCGCGTAATGCGGAGCTTTGACCACAGTTCGGTAAGAGCCTTGTCCAGCGCCGCCAGCGAGATGCTGCCGCCCAGGGCTTCTTGCATTTTCTGCTTCGAGATGGGACCTTTGTCTTGGATGAGCTCAAACGCGTCGACTGCGAGCGGTGAGTACGGCGAGCGCGCTCCAGCTTTCGGCGCCAGCTTGGGATTGCGCTCGCCCACCAGCGCGTAAAAATAAGGGAACACCGAGCCCGCCACCAGAAAAGCGTTGTTCTCATCGAACAGGTTGGCTTCGTAGGCGGCGCGCTCGCGCAGCAGGCGAACCATGAGCTCTATTGCTTCGGCCGCCCGCGGATCTGCGAAGGCATGCTGCCAGTTGGGCAAGCGATCGTCGGAACCGACGAAGGCGCCGATGAAGGTGGGCAGGGGCGCCGCCGGGCGCATGGGATACATCAGCGAGAAGCCCACGCTCTCGATAAACGAGCGCGCGTCTTCAATGGTGCGGATGCGCTTGCCATCCAGACGCCAACGTTCGCGGCGCGCGGTTTGAAGTTCTTGTTCGGTCATAGGAACGCTGTCAGCTGTCAGCTCTCAGCTAAATCAACTCCAACCGATTCAGCAAAGTCTCAACAGAAAGTCACCGATCTGTTTCGGTTTTGCTGAAAGCTGAGAGCTGATAGCTGACAGCTCACTCGCTAGATTCTCTTAAACGCCTTCTGAATGTCCTTTACAGAATACCGCAGGACGACGGGCCGGCCGTGGGGGCAGGCGTAGGGGTGGTCGGTTTTGGCGAGTTCGGCCAGCAGCCAATCCATTTTGTGCTGCTCCAGCGGCATGTTTACCTTGATGGCCGCGTGGCAAGCGATGGAAGCGGCAATGCGGGCGCGAATTTTCTCCAGATTCAGCGACTGCTCTTCCCGGGAAAACTGATCGAGCAATTCGTGCAGCAGATGCTCGACGGCAGCGGCCTCCACTCCCGCTGGCGCGACTTTCACTGCTACGCTGCGGGCGCCGAAAGGCTCGGCCTCGAAACCGTTGCGCTGCAATTCGTCGGAAATTTCGGCGAACACCGCCTGCTGCGCGGGAGAAAGTTCCAGCACGATCGGCATCAGAAGGCGCTGGCTTTCCACTTTCTGCGCGGATCGCTGCTTCAGGATGCGTTCGAACAATACGCGCTCGTGAGCCACATGCTGGTCGACGATCCACAGTCCAGCTTCGTTGACCGCGAGGATGAATGAATTGCGAATCTGTCCCAACGGCTTCAGAGCGGCGAGCGAGGCCAGGGTTATTTCTTCTTCACGAGCGTCTTCTCCTCGGGCATCGATCGCCGGGGCGCAGCCGTTGTCGGGAATTGTCCCCAGGGCTTTCGTTTCCAATCCGCGCGCTACAGGGATGGCTGCGTTCGCCTCGACGGCGATTCCGCCCTCAAACTGAAATCTCCCGGAGGCTGGCGGAATACTCGGAGCATGCAGGACGAAGCCGCCGCCTGCCGCCGGTCCGGCAGCTGGTCCGGGCATCGGTGCGGCGGGCACAAGGACCGGGCCACGAAGATGTTCCGACGATTGCCCGGGCAAACTCTCGGACGAGCGTTCCCAATCTGCTCCCGGAGTAAGGCTCGGGCTGGTCAGCCCCGGACTTGTCAGGCCAGGACCCGCCGTCGCGTGCGCGCGAATCTCGGTGACGAACTGGGGCACGGGACGCGCCTTCATCAGCGCCGCCCGCACCGAGTCGCGCACAAAGTCGTGCATCACGCTCTGCTGGCGGAAGCGGACTTCGGTCTTCGAAGGATGAACGTTGACATCCACTTCGCCCGATGGCATCTCAAGAAACAGCAGCACCACGGGGTGAACCGTGGGCGGAATAATATTGCGATAGGCCTCGGTGAGAGCGTGCTGAACCAGGCGGTCACGGATCAGGCGTCCGTTGACGAACACGAAAATCGAGTTGCGGTTGAGTTTCTGAATCTCCGGCTTGGAAACGAACCCGTGCAGGCGCATGGCTCCCGGACTCTTTGGCGCGGCTGCGTTTTCCTCGTCCTCTTCGATTTCCTTGCGTCGCCAGGGCGGAGGCTGCGGCAATCCGACATGTTCCAGCGGCTGCATGGCGGCCACGGGAATCAACTGGTCTAGCGTTTCTTTGCCGAACACCTGATAGACGCGTTCGCCCGATCCCGCGACTGGCGGCGCCACCAGCATGGCGTTTGTGGCCGAGTGTAGCTCGAAATGCTTCGCGGGATGCGCCAGTGCGTAATGCGTGACCAGCGAAGCGATGTGGGAAAGCTCGGTGGACTCCGCCTTCAGAAATTTCTTGCGCGCGGGGGTATTGAAGAACAGGTCGCGCACTGTGATCGAGGTTCCGGCGGGCAGCCCGGCCTCTTCGATGCGAGCGATCTTGCCTCCGTTGATTTCGAGGACGGTCCCGGCGGCGTCTTCCGGCGCGCGCGTTTCCAGCCGCAGACGCGAGACCGACGCGATTGAAGGCAGCGCCTCGCCGCGGAACCCCAGCGTGGCCACGCTCAGCAGATCTTCGGCGTCTTTGATTTTCGAGGTGGCATGGCGCTCGAAGGCCAGCATGGCGTCGTCGCGCACCATGCCGCATCCGTTGTCGGTGATCTGGATCAGTTTTTTTCCGCCCGCTTCCACGCTGATCTTGATGCGGGTCGCGCCTGCGTCGAGCGAGTTCTCGAGCAGTTCTTTCACCACCGAGGCAGGACGCTCCACCACTTCGCCGGCAGCGATTTTGTTGGCGACGTTTTCGGAAAGAACGTGGATGCGGCCCATGGGAAGTCAGTGGCTAGCGATGAGTGGCTAGAAGTCAGTTTCGCAGATGGGATGGAAAAAACAAAGGCAGGACGGAGTTTTGGAGAGCAAGCAATGGCGATTCGGGAAGGGCACGAGTTCCACTCGTGCCGATCAGAGATGGAGCAATAGGCGGCTTTAGAGCCGCTGAGGTGTGCCGCGGGGGCGAACCTCAGCGGCCGAAGCCGCAATCCCTAGCCGCTAATCCGCACGGCTGAAGCCGTGCCCTTACCGTCGTCCCCTTACCTAAGGTTGCGACTCACTGCACCACGAGCGTGACCGTGGTGGAAGCGGTCACCGGCACCGTGCCTCCGGTCGTAGCGAGGACGGTCAGGGCGTACGACCCTGGCGGCGTTCCTGGAGTCTTGTTCGAACTATTGCTGCTGCAGGCGCCGAGCCACAGTGTGGAGAAGCCCAGCACCATCATCAGGCTCAGGAAGCGTATGCCGCGAGCGGCGCGCTTGCGCGACCCCGCGGTGAAGACGATCCCGAGCAGGCCCGGCAGCAGTGCCGCGTAGAAGATCGCTTTGCCGCCCGTCAGCGGTTGACGCAACTGCCCTGTGGGTCCAAGAGTAGTGACGCTCAGGGTAACCGAGGCTGCCGTGGTTGGGGTCGGGGGAGACATCGTGCACACCGATCCTGAGGCCGACAACGCCGCCGGCTCGGTGCACGTGAATGAAAGTTGAGCATTGAAGCTGTTCGTTCCCTTCACGTTAATGGTCGCGGTCCCCGTCTGCCCCGGAGTGACCTGGAGAGAGGCCGTGCCCACCGACAACGTGACCACCTGGTCCGTTGCGGTAGTCGTGAGGGTGACCGTGGTCGTCTCCGTAACTCCTCCGCCGTTGGCCGAAACTGTTACCGGATTGGTTGCGGGCCCCATGGAGGGAGAAGTTAAGAAGGTCAGCACTACCGGGCTCGTGGTGGCCGTACTGGGGTTAAAGCTGCAGGTGGCTCCCGCGGGCGGCGCCGGGCAGCTATAGATGACCGGGCTATTGAATGGGGACGTCGGCGTCATGGTGATCGTGCTCGTGGTGCTGTTGTGTCCAGCGATGGCGGTGACGGTGCCATGATCTGGGGACAGCGTGAAGCTGCCCAGGCTGGCTTGCCAGGCGGCAAACAGGCTGTCGGCCTTGACCGAGCCGAGGCCGGTCACAAGGTTATAGCTGGTACCGCCGGTGGTGTCGACGTTCGCGGCGTTGTAGCCAAAGGAACCCGTGGTGCCGCTGGGTGCAGGGCACTGGATTGTGGTGGGCTGACCCGTGGGAGTGGCGCCCGCGCAGTAGACGATATTAGTACCGCTGGTGACCGGGTGGAACGCTTGGTTCGCCGGCGTTGCCGCCAACTGGTAGAGCTTGGCGTTGATGTTTCCCAGGCCGCCAGACCCGGCCCCGTTGAAAAACTGGTTCAGCAAAGTGATCATACCGGCGAAAACCGGAGTAGAAGCCGAGGTACCGCCAACCAGGGACTGGAAGGTATCCACGGCGTCGAAGACTGAGACGCTGCACGTACTGGTGTTGGTAGTGCCAGGGTTCTGCGGAGTGCAAAGAATGTAGCCGGGAAAGTTCGGCGAGGCGAAAAGCGACACGTCTGGCAGCCACCGCACCCCGGCGGGAGCACCGGAAACCGTCAGCGGTTTCTGCCAAACAGGTTGCGGGAAGCCCGCCGTGCACGTTGTGCCGTTTACCGTGAAGCAGTTGCTGGCCCCGCCGCCGGTGGACGAAATCCAAATGTCTTGCTGCGCCGTCTCTGCGGATGTGATCTTAACCCAACCGGGCACCGCCGTAGAGCCTCCCTGGGTGCAAAACGTATTGGTGGGGTTGGCCACACAGAACAGGCCGAACTCCACGTCGTCGTTCCACGCGATCTCAGGAATGTACATGGTCGCCGTACCCCCATTGGCGCCAATGGTGGCGCTCCAGAAAGAGTTGGGTTGGACGGAGTCGTCGGCGAGGGAGATCTCGGTGCCACCAACGGCAGTCACTTCCGGGCTGCTCGCCGGGTAATTCACGGCTAGTCCGTTCGACGCAGGCGGGAATGGCGGGTTGGCCGTGGTGGGGCTGAAGTCACATGCAGCAGCGCCGGTGTCACCAGCCGAGTTCAAAATGGTGACGCCCTCGGCGTTGCCCTGTTGCAGGAGGGTTTCCAGATTGGGTGACTGCGCCTCGCAATTCCCGTAGCTCATGCTGATCACGGGGGCGATGGGCGGTCCGCTGGGGGGATTGATGGCCGCGGTCAGGGCATCATAGGCGCCGCCCGAGGTCTCGCCGTTGACGAAGATAATCTGCGCATTTCGGGCCACGGCTCCCGACCATTCGACGTCCAAGTCGGCTTCGGTAATGTCACCCGTGGAGATGGTGAGAGGGTCGGTTCCCAGGAGTACATACGCGAAGTTCGTGGTGGTGCAGGGAGCAATAATGATCCCGGTGGTGCCGGTGGTGGAGGTGGTGCAACCGCCGGTGCCGGTCGGAATCGGGGTAAGCCCAAATCCACTGCGGAAATCGTTGATGTCAGCAAGAAAAATATCTGTCTGCCCCACGACGGCAAGCTTTTGTCCAGTACCGTCGACAGGAGTTGCCTGTGCGTATAACGAATCGATGCCGTAGATCGTGGCTATGTCACCAGGAGCCAGGAAATTCGGGAAGAGATAGGTCGCGTCATAGTAGTCGGGGCGGGCACTTCGCAGCGCCCCGATGCCGCTCTTTCGGTTCGCAGGGCGCGGACGAAAGTCATGCAGGCCCATCACGGTCTTGACAATGCCACTGAGCGCGGCAGGAAGCATGAGCGGCGTGGAATTGGCGAAATGCTCCTCACCGTCGACCTTGTAGCCGTGGATCTCCGTTCCAAAGGCACTTTGGACGTGGGCCGCTGTGCCGCTAAAAATCACCGAGTTGCGACCGCCGCCCACGCTGACGATCTTGAGCCCTTGCGATCTGAGCCAGCCGGTGACCTTGTTAAGGTCGTTCTGGCTGAGGCCAAAACGATCGGCGAACTCCGCAGGGGTGAGCCACTTGTGGTAGTTGGGCGAGTGGGGGTCTTGCTGTTGTGCGAGAAGCCGGTCCAGGGCTTTCTGCTGGGTCGGCGAGGGGGCGATGAGGAGCGTGATGTAGCTAAGCTGTCGCGACGCCTCGACGGGGCCCTGGTCGTAACGCGACTGCGCGTTGGGATGAACACTCTTGGCTAAAACCACCGTCTGGCTGGAGTCAATCGCAGCAATGCGGTCCGGCGCCTCGGCGAGGCAGGTTGCGGCTAGGAAAGTTGACGCAAGGATGAGGCACAGTGACGAGCGGAAAGTTCGCATAGAGACTCCGTTAACGGGATCGTGGCTGACCTAGATCGTCTGACCTGGTTGTCTGACCGAATTGTCTGACCTGGTTGTCTGACCTGGTTGTGTAAATAGCTTACACAAGGATTCCTCGTTTGGATCAAGTTTGCTTCATCGCGGGTTGTATTGGGGGAGGAATTTTACAAGGGAAGGGTTCAAACAGTAACCGCGGTAACCACTTCCGGTCCCCGGCCCGGGCTGGCCACGGTGATTCCGGGCTCGAACCCCGCGATTTCGGAGAGCGCTGCCGTATACTGCGGCTGCCGATCTGCGACGGCCGCCGTGCTTATCACGTCGACTCTTATCACGTCGACGTCTGATGTCCGAACCATAAAGTCGACAGGCGGCTCGCCAAGAGCTTCTCGCTTGCCATGTCAGCACCGGAATCCGGTCCATCCCGCCTCGCCTATATCGACTGGATGCGAGGTCTGGCCTGCGTGCTGATGTTTCAGACTCACTGCTACGATTCCTGGCTGTCGCCCGACGCGCGCCAGACCCGCTTTTTCATGTACTCGCAGCTGGGAGGGACGTTTCCCGCGCCGCTGTTTCTTTTTCTCGCCGGAATTTCGTTTGCCCTGGTCACGGATAAACTCTGGCAGAAGAATCTCGCGCCCGCCCAGATTGCCCGCACCACCGTCCGCCGCGGGGCGGAGATTTTCGCCTTCGGCCTGCTCTTCCGCCTGCAGGAGTTCGTCCTCGCCATGGGCTGGTCGCCGTGGACGGACCTGCTTCGGGTGGACATCCTGAATGAAATCGGCCTCTCCATGATTTTGATGGGCGGCCTCTGCTGGCTGGTGCTGTCGGCCATGGGTGGACGCGAAACGGGTGGACGCGAAACGGGTGGACGCGAGACGAGTAAACCCGAGAGCGGCCCGCGGAAGCGCCTGGCGCTGGTGCTGGCCTCATCCGCCATGGCTCTGCTGATCTCGTTCTTGACGCCCCCGCTGTGGACTACCTGGCGTCCGTGGTGGCTGCCCTGGCCAATCGAGTCTTATATTGACGGAGTGCACAACCTGGGCACGCCGCAGTCGTGGCTGTTTCCGGTTTTTCCCTGGAGCGCGTTCGCCTTTGCCGGCCTGGCCGTGGGATTCGCGCTGCACAGCCCGTGGGTTCGCGGGCGCGAGGCGCGCATCTTCGTTGGGCTGGGAGTGGCCGGCGTCGCCGTGGTGGAAGTGGCCCGCTGGTTCGACGCGCGACCGTGGCACTTCTATGCGGTGTACGATTTCTGGCGCACCAGCCCCAGTTTTTTCCTGATCCGGCTGGGCATGCTCATGGGGATCCTGTCGGCGAGTTATGCGTGGTGCCGCTGGGGTGCAGGGCAGTGGGGATTCAGTCCGCTGATCCAGCTGGGGCAGGCTTCGCTGCTGGTTTACTGGGTGCACATCGAATTCGTGTACGGGCGGCTTTCGATTCTGCCCAAGCATCGGGTCGGGATTCGGGCTGCGTCGCTGGGACTCGCAGGGATCTTCCTCGCGATGGTGGCTCTGGCAGCCCTGCGCACGCGCATGAAGGGCCGCGGCGTGGATGTGGGTGCATGGTTGCGCCCGCGTCCGGCTGTCTCGTAGCACGAAATATGTGGCGCGGGCACTCTTGCCCGCGAAATCTAACCAGAAGCACCCCCGCGGACGCCACCGCAGAACTTTGCTGCAGAACTCACCAGCGGTCCAAAAGCCTAGGGTTTTGAACTTTTGGCAAGACACCGGCCCCTGTAAGCCGCTGGCATTTCGCGAGCAAGAGTGCCCGCACCACACTTCCACAAGGGACGCCGGCGTTACGCGAACCTCTTCGCGAATTCCACCGCGGTGCGCTCCGCCCAGCGGCCATCGTCACTCGGGTGACTGTTGCGCTCGGCGATAAAGGCGCAGTGTCCGCCATCGCTGGCTTCGACGAAAGTAATGTTTGGATTGGCCAGGATCCGCTGCCGGGTCTCGGCTCGGAGACGAATGAAAGGATCGTTCGCCGCGTGGATGATCAACGCCGGCACGGCAATGCGATCCACCACATTGGATGCCGCCGCGCGCGCGTAGTAATCATCTGCGCCGGCAAAGCCGCAGTAGAAAGCCGTGATGCGGTCGTCAAATTCGCGCAGGCTGGAAACTCCCTTGAGGCGCGAGGCGTCGAAAACCCTGGGGAACAGCTTAGCCTTGCGGCGAAACCGCCGAAACAACTGCAGCAAGAAATAATATTCGTAGAGGCGGTTGGAAGGTTCGTGCAGCGCGTCGGCAGACGCTGCTAAATCCATGGCCGGGCAGACCGCCACCACGGCGCGGAATTGCGAAGGGCCTCCGCTTCCCCACTCCCCGGCCAGTTTCAGCACCAGGTTTCCGCCCATGGAAAAACCGACCAGGGCGAATCGCGAGATGCCGTCGGTTTCTACAATGTTGCGCGCCACCGCGGCCACATCGCCCGACAGGCTTGAGTTGTAGAGCGTGGGCGCAGCAGCGTCCATGCCGCCGCAATTGCGCTGGTTCATAAGCACCACGTTCATGCCTGCATCGAGGCCGTCTCGCGCCACTCCCAGCATGTATTGCGAATCGCTCGAACCTTCGAGGCCATGGACCACGATCAGCGTGAGCGCGCCGCGCCGGTCGCTCTGCCAATAGCACAGGCAGCGCAGCTTGATGGCAACTTTGCTGGCCGGGGCGCTTGCCTCCAGAACGGTGACCGCCGGCGCCACCTCGACGAATCGTTCTTCCGCCTTGGGCAGCTTGATCCGGCGCGGCAGAAAAAAGCTGGCGAGAGTCTGCGCGTGTCCGCCACGAAACCACGGCTGCGGACGAAACGCCGCAACCTCAAACTTCGCGACGGCCGCCGGATTCTGAATCTGCTCTGGCGCGGGCCGGGGCGCGGTAGTCTCGTGGCCCGCCGAATCGGTTTGCGAAGTTCCCACGAATTGATTCTAATGGAGTCAGCACCGCTAAAGCCGGGAGGCTCTCCTATGCCCATCTTTGAATACATCTGTCAGGAATGTCATCACAGCTTCGAGGCCCTCGTCTTTGGTAGGCAGCGGGCGAAATGCCCAAAGTGCGCCGGCACCAAGCTGGACCCCCAGCTCTCCGTGTTCGCGGTTTCCGCCAAAGGCTCGTCGAGCGCCGCGGCTCCCTCCGGTGGATGCGGTTCGTGCGGCGATCCGCGCGGCCCCGGTGCCTGCTCGCTCGGCGACATGGATTAATGACGGCGATAAGGATTTAGGAAGACTTCCCTGGCGAGCGATTTTGGGAAGGGCACGGCTTTAGCCGTGCCGCCCCGCGCCTGCACGCCAGTGGGCTTGAGCCCCTGGGGGCTCTCTCATCGCAGGCCCCACGCCCACCCATGTAAACTCCCAGACATGCGCGTGAAGATTCTCGGCTCGGCCGCCGGCGGCGGATTCCCCCAGTGGAATTGCGCCTGCCCCAACTGCCGCGGGCTCCGCGCCGGCACCTTCCACGGCAAAGCGCGCGCGCAAACCCAGGTTGCAATCGCGCAAGACGGCAACAACTGGTTCCTGTTGGGAGCGTCTCCCGACCTGCGCGCGCAAATCGAAGCCACTCCGGAACTGCACTCGCAAACCCGTTCTCGCGACGAATCCCCACGCAATTCGCCGATCGCCGGCGCCCTTCTCGCCAACGCCGACGTCGATCACGTGCTCGGTTTGCTGCTGCTGCGCGAATTGCAGCCACTGTGCATACACGCCACCGCATCGATTCGCCGTATTCTGCGCGAAGACAATTCTATGTTCGGCATGTTGGAGCGCGTGCCCGCTCAGGCTTCGTGGACCGACTTCACCCCCGGTGAACCGTTTCCTCTTCTTTCCTGGGCTGCGGACGACTCCGGCTTGCGCTGCCGCGCCGTGTCGCTGGGCGAGCACTTTCCCGCTTACGTTTCCGCCGACCGCCAATCGCAACTCAATCCGCGGGAATCTTCTCTGGGATTGCTGATCGACTCCCCGTCCGGCAAGCGACTCGCATTTATGCCCGCCGTGCCGCAGATTGACGACGCACTGCTCCGCGAATTCGAATCTGCTGACCTTCTTCTTTTCGACGGCACGTTCTGGAGCAACGACGAACTCATCCGTACCCAAGGCAGCGGCAGCACCGCGCGGCAGATGGGTCACGTCCCGGTGTCGTCGCCCGACGGCAGCCTGCAAAAGTTGGCCGGACTGCGCCGTCCACGTAAAATCTATTTGCACCTCAACAACACCAACCCGATGCTCGACGAATCCGGCTCCGAGTATCGGCAGGTGCGCGACGCAGGCTGGGAAATTGCGGAGGATGGATGGCAGTTCGACCTCTAGAAACGGCGAAACCGGCGAACAGCGCGCCCCGCCCGGCCGACGACGCGCGCCTGCTCTCGCTCGACGAATTCCGCGCCCAACTCCGCGCCGTGGGCGTAGAACGCTATCATCATCGCCATCCCTTCCATCTCATGATGCACGAAGGCCGCCTCACTCGCGGCCAGCTGCAGGCCTGGGCGCTGAACCGCTACTACTATCAGAGCATCATCCCAATCAAGGATTCGATCATCCTGTCGCGCGGGCCTGATCTCGCGTTCCGCCGCGCCTGGCGCAAGCGGGTGATCGATCACGACGGCGAGGCGGCGCATCATGATTCAACCAAAGATGGTGCGAATAAGAATGACACGCCCAAAAATGCTTCGAACAAAAACGAAGGCGGCATCCAGCGCTGGCTGAAACTCGCCGAAGCCACCGGCCTGAACCCTGACGAGGTTCGTGCCGGCAAAGGAATCCTGCCCGCAACCCGCTTCGCCGTGAACGAATACCTGAACATCGTGCGCAGCCGCAGTCTGCTCGAAGCCGTGGCGTCGTCACTGACCGAACTGTTTTCTCGCGACCTGATTTCCTTGCGCATGGAGAAGCTGCGCCAGCATTATCCGTGGCTCGCGGGAGGTCTCGACTATTTTGAGGCGCGCCTGACCCAGGCTCCGGAAGATGCCGAGTTCGCAGTGAACTACGTCTACGAAAACGCGAAGACGCGCGCCGAGCAGGAACTGGCGATCGGCGCGCTGCGCGACAAATGCGACATTCTATGGGCGCAGCTCGACGCGCTCTACTTCGCCTATGTGCAGCCCGGCTGGCCGCCACCCGGCGCATTTCGCATCGAGAGAGTGGAGGCCTGATGGCTCCCCCGCAAGATTCCAGCCAGCCGCGGCTGGCCGCCGGTTGCCGCTGGGGAGGAACCGAACAAGACCGCGTGATTCTTTTTCCCGAAGGCGCCATCAAGCTGCAAGGCACCGGACGCCAGGTGCTCGAGCGCTGCGACGGGCAGCGCACCTTCGGCGAAATCATTACCGAATTGCAAGCACAGTTTGATAAAGCGGACCCGGAAAAGATTCGCGACGACATCACGCAGTTTCTCGAGCAGTTGCAAAAGAAACGGATCGTCGACTACTGATCGTTGGACTTGGCCGCCTATGGTTCCCAATCCTCTAGCCCTGATCGCCGAACTCACGCATCGCTGCCCGCTGCACTGCGTGTATTGTTCGAATCCACTGCAATTGGCGGGAACGGAATCGGAATTGTCGACGGAGCAGTGGACCAGCGTCTTCCAGCAGTCAGGCAAGCTCGGCATGTTGCACGCGCACTTCACCGGCGGCGAACCGCTGGCGCGGCCGGATTTGACTGAACTCATCGCCGCGGCGCGCGCCGCCGGACTCTACACCAACCTGATTACTTCAGGAATCGGTCTGTCTGAACAACGCCTCGCTGCCTTGGTTGCCGCCGGGCTCGATCACATTCAAATCAGTTTCCAGGATTCGCGCGAAGGCCCCGCCAACTGGATTGCCGGCGCCAAAGCGCACGCGCTCAAGATCGAACTCTCACGCGCGGTTCGCAAGCGGGTGGACGGAAAAAGACTAGCGTTCACCGTGAATCTGGTCGTCCACCGCCAGAATCTCGACCATCTCGAAGAGATGCTCGGCTTCATCGAGCAGTTGAATCCCGACCGTGTGGAGATTGCTCACGCCCAGTATTACGGCTGGGCGCTGGCCAACCGCGCCGCCCTGATGCCCACCCACGCCCAGATTGATGCGGCGGTAGAAATTGTTGCTGCGGCCGAGAAGCGACTGGCCGGGCGCGTGCGCATCGATTCGGTGGTCCCCGACTACTACGCCAAATTTCCCAAAGCCTGCATGGGCGGATGGGGACGGAGATTGATGCTGATCAATCCATCCGGACGAGTGCTTCCCTGCCATGCCGCGGAAGTAATTCCCGGCCTCGCATTCGAGAATGTAAAGGAAAGAACGCTGCAGTGGATCTGGGGGGAGTCAGCGTCGTTCAACCGCTTCCGCGGCGAAGATTGGATGCCCGAACCCTGCCGCAGTTGCGATCGTCGCGGAGAAGACTTCGGCGGCTGCCGGTGTCAGGCTTTTCTGCTTACCGGAGACGCAGCCGCCACCGATCCCGCCTGCTCGCTCGCTCACGCTCACGCCCTCGTCGGAGCCGCCGTGCAAGAAGCTAATTCAGATTCAGCCGTCGCGCAGCCCGCGCCCGCGTCATCCTTCGTGCAGTTGCAGCGTGAAACTGCCGGCCTCTGGAACTACCGCACCAATCCGGAATAGCGTTTCCCAGCTGCCTGCATTTCGCGGGCAGAGCCTGCCCCAGGCTTGTGAAGGGAGTGCCCGCGCCACACTATCCATAGCTACGTACGCACGTCACCAGCGCACACCGACCGTGAGCGTGCGGGCGTCGGTGGTGTTCTTGTTGAGGCTGGAGTGCATGGCGCGGTACTCGGCATAGAGATCGATATTCCGCGTCGCCTTGCGGGCCACGCCTCCGCCGTAGTTAAAGCCGACCTGATTCTGGTTTTCCTTCAAAAACGTGCCCAGAGGAATGCTGCCGTTGAGGCAGGTTCCCCACCAGTTCCAGAATGCGTTGCAGGACGCTCCCGGAAGCGCCGTCGACGAATCCAGTTTCCCCGACCGCCGGTAGAAACCCGGCCCGACCAAGGCGTACCCGCTGTAAATCCTCGTGACTGGAATGTAAAAAATGGGATCGAGCGACAGTCCGTAGATCTGATTGCTTCCGCCCTTGGACTGGGCTAGCTCGAGCGCGGAAACGCGCAAGGGAAGGTTGGTCCAGGAAAAATCCAGCCTGAATCCCACATACTTACTGAAGTTGCGAGCCACGCCCGCATCCGCCGCGGCGCTGCCGCCTTTTACAAAAATGTTGGTCGTGCCATGCGGCAGGTTTCCGCCTCCGCTCACACTGAACTCCCATGGTTTGTAATCGCGCGGCTTGACTCTCCGCGAGCTCGATACTTCCACCGTTTCCTGGCTACTGTCCTGCGTGGCGGCCGGCTTGGGCGTTTCTGGCGCCTGCTGCGGTTGCGCCTGCGGTTGCGCCTGCTGGGGTTCAGCCTGTTGACCGTGCGCCGCGGCCGCGAGGAACATAATCGCTGCCGTGCCCACCACCTTCACGAACCTTTCAATCATTCATTCTCCTCCCGCTACCGGGCCTGGTTTGCGGACCATAGCGCTCGGTATCGAAAGGCGCTGGTCAAAGAGCGTGTTCACGACTCTCCCGCAGCACGAATGAATTCGCTGGCAGCAGGAAGCATCATATTACCAAGTTTGATGCCATTTCCGCCCGTCACGCCGCCTGGCACGGCGCCTCGCGCCAATCGGGTCTCCCGTTTGCAGTTCCCGAGAAGCGCGTGCCGCAAGTATTATGAACAGGAGCGCATTCTGTGTGCGCCAACCGACCTTGCCTAAAAAGATCGTTGCAAAGATCGTTGCAAAGAAGACTGCGAAACCCGCGCCCGCCGCGCGCCCTGGCGCCCGCCCGAAGGAGGCTCGCCGCGTCGCCCTGATCGGTTTCGGCACGGTGGGCCGGGCCGTCACGAAGATTCTCTGCGAAACAGTTCTCGGCGAAAACGACGATGGTTCTCTCCGCCTGACTCACATCTGCAATCGCAATGTGGAGCGCAAGAAACAGGCTTGGGCCTCGAACCATGTTCCGAGCGACGTGATCTGGACCGACGACTTTCACTCGGTCATCCACTCCGACGCCGACATCGTCATCGAACTGATCGGCGGCCTGTCTCCGGCCGAAGAAATCGTGCGCGGCGCGCTGCAGGCCGGCAAGTCGGTGGTCACGGCCAATAAACAGCTTATCGCTCGCCACGGCCCCGATCTGCTGCAACTGGCAAGTTCCAGGGGAGTCCGCCTCGAATTCGGCGCGTCGGTCGCCGGAGGAGTTCCGGTGCTGCCCGCGCTGCGCACGGGTTTGAGCGGAGACCGGCTGCACGGCATCGCCGGCATCCTGAACGGCACTTGCAACTACATTCTCAGCCGCATCGAGAACGCACGCATCCCGTTCAGCGAGGCTCTGGAAGAAGCTCAGGCCCGTGGCTTTGCCGAGGCCGACGCCTCGGAAGATCTCGACGGCGGCGACGCTCGCGCCAAGTTGGCGATCCTGGCGCTCGCCGGACTGCAGGCCCATGTCGCCCCGGAATCCATTCGCGCCCGCACCATCCGCACGGTAGAGGCGGTCGACTTCGATTACGCGCGTGAGTTGGGCTGCACCATTCGGCAGATATCGCGGGCCGATTTGAAACACGATACCCAACTGCCGAGCCCGGGGCCGCCGGGCTTCGCCACGGCGGGACAGCCGAGGCGGCTGTCGCCACATGAGTTGAAACACGACACACTGTTCGCCGAGGTCGGTCCCAGCCTGGTGCCCGTGTCGTCGCCCTTCGGGCGCGTGCAGAGCAATCAGAATCTAGTTCTCACTTCGGGCAAGTATGGCGGCGACATGGCCTTTCTCGGCGCCGGTGCAGGCGGAGATCCCACCGCGGTCGCCGTGATCTCTGATTTGAAGCTGGTAGCGGAAAGCTTGTCCGCCGGGAACGGGGGAAGAAATAATTCGAGCAGCGGCGTTCCCGGGTTGCTCTCTCCAGAAACCAGCTGCGATTTCGAGACTCCCTGGTATCTGCGTTTCTTCGTCCGCGACCAGCCCGGCATCATCGCCGGCCTGGCACAAATTCTTTCCGCACATCAACTCAACATCGACGCCGTTCTGCAGAACCCCGGCTTCGACAAAGCCGCGCTCCCCTTCGTGATCACGCTCGAGCCCAGCCGCGATTCCCAACTGCGCCCCGCGCTCGAGCAAATGTCAGCCCTCAACTTCGCCATCCGCCCCTGCCTCTGCCTCCCAATCCTGCGTTAGAAGTCGGATGGAGCATTTCAGGAAAAAGGCTTTAACCCCAGGTTTCACGGAACCAGACTTTAGCTATACTGCCTTCGAGAATCAGCACGGGAGAAGTCATGGCAAGAGATATCATTCGAACGCCCAACGCGCCGTCGCCCCCGGCGACATACAGCCAAGCGGTACGGGCAGCGGGTCTTGTGTTCGTCTCAGGCACTGGTCCGCACGACCCAGTAACCGGAAAGATTGTTGGGGACACGATTCAAGAGCAGACCAGACAGTGCCTGGAGAATGTGTCTGCCATCCTCAAAGCCGCAGGCACTTCCCTCGAACGGGTCGTGAGTGCCACTGTCATCCTTCTTGAGGAAACAGACTTCACCGGAATGAATGAAGAATGGATTAAGTGGTTTCCATCGAACCCTCCGGCACGGCAAGGTGCGAAGCTCCCCGTTAGAATCCCGGGCTTGAGAGTGTCCATCGCGGCCATTGCCGAAGCCTAAGCGCCCAATCGAGAGGAGCCGACCGAACCGCGCGCCGGTTTGTCAAAGGCATAATTGCGCAGAAAATATTTGCGCCGACTCGCCGCGGGAGTGCCGCAACGAGTCGGCGCATTCCATCAACTTATTTCCAGCTTAGTTCCAGAAGGGATTGTTCAGCCCGGCCGGCGCCATGGCCCGGTCTGCAGTCGACTCCGTATCGAACTCGTCCGAGATTTTCTCGTCCATGAAACGGGACTGCGGCGGCGCCATCGCTTTATCTTTCTTTTCCGGCAAACCTTGGGGAGCGGGGAATTCCGATTTCATTGCAAACCTCCTGTACGGCTAATGATCTAGCTTCATTCAACCACCATGCGGCCCCTCGCGGGACTGCAAAATTTGAATGATTTGCATCGAAAAACCAGCATCCCGCTTCCCCCTCGCGAACCATCCCTCTCAAACTGGTAGGATGGACAACGCTCGCCGCTCCCGGCGCAGAAACACGAACCCAATTCCAAGGGGAAGACCATGAAATACCGCAAGCTCGGGCGTACCGGTTTCGAAGTCAGCGGCATCGGCCACGGACTCTGGGGCATGAGCGGCTGGAGCGGCTCCAGCGACCAGGAATCCCTTGCCGCTCTACAACTTGCCGTCGATCTCGGCTGCAACTTTTTCGACACTGCCTGGGCCTACGGCGAAGGCAAAAGTGACGGCCTGCTGGGCCAAATCATGGCCCGCAACCCCAAGAAGCGGTTGTACGCTGCCTCGAAGATTCCTCCCGCCAACGACCGCTGGCCCGCGCTGCCCTCGTACAAATATCAGGACGTTTTCTCGCCGAAACACGTCTTCAAATACGCCGATAAGATCCGCAAGCAACTGCGCCAGGACTCGATCGATCTTCTGCAGTTTCACGTCTGGGACGACAGCTGGACCAGCGAGCCCGATTTCCGCTCCACCGTCGAAAAGCTGAAACACGACGGCTGGATTCGCTTTTTCGGCCTGAGCATCAACCGCTGGCAGCCGGAAAACGGCATCAAAGCCCTGCGCACCGGCCTGGTCGACGCGGTGCAAGTCATCTACAACATTTTCGATCAGGCGCCGGAAGACGAACTTTTCCCCGTCTGCCAGGAACTCAACATCGGAGTGATTGCCCGCGTGCCTTTCGATGAAGGCAGCCTCGGCGGCAAGATGACTCTCGAAACCCGCTTCCCGAAAGATGACTGGCGTGCCCTCTATTTCGGCCCAGAGAATTTGGCCAAGACCATCAAGCGCGTCGAGAAGTTGAAGGAGATCCTGCCCGCAGGAATGACGTTGCCTGAAATGGCCCTGCGCTTCATCCTGTCGCACCCAGCCGTCGGCGCGACCATTGCCGGCATGCGCAAGCCAGACCACGTGCGACAAAACATCGCCGCCGGCGACGCCGCCCCGCTCGACAAGTCCCTGCTCGCCGAATTAAAAAAACACCGCTGGGACCGCACCCCGAAACGCTGGTCGGATTAGCGAAATTTGTTTCGTTTGTCTGCCGGGCGAGCGTGGAAGTAAACACCGCGAATGCTCCTACCATCTTCTGGTAGTAGTCCCCCGCCTCAAGCTAAGCTCAATTCCTCGGGCCCAATTCCCCGCCGACCGCGACCCCATCTCGACCACTCCCAACTGGAACGAGGAGAACCGTGCTCCAAAGAGCGATAATTGCCGCGGTATCCGCTTTGTTGCTGGCGATCCCATTGCAAGCCCAGAACTCCCGAGGCTCGCTGCGCGGCACAGTACAGGACGCTACGGGCGCGCGCATCGCCAACGCCAAAATCGTGGTTCAACTGGTCGACGCCTCGATGCGGCGCGAGGCCACAAGCGAAGATCGCGGCGAGTTCCGCATCGATGACCTCGCGCCCGGCTCCTATCGCATTACCGCCAACGCCTCCGGATTCGCCCAGGCCCAGGCCGATGTTTCCGTCGTCATCAGTTCCGTCCGCGAAATCACGGTCACGCTGAAACCGGAGGCGCAAGCCCAAACCGTGAACGTGCAAGGTCAAAGCTCTTCCATCACCACGCAGCCCATCGATCTGGTGAGCGTAGTGCACCAGGCGGTCGTCGGAACCCACGACCTCGAGACTCTACCGCTCACGGCCCGCAGCTTCGCCAACATCGCCTATCTGGCTCCGGGAACCGAACCGGTCGAGCCTTCCGATCCCACCAAGGCGCGCATCACTGCGGTTTCAACCGGCGGAAGTTCCGGCCTGAACAACGAACTCTCGGTCGACGGCGGCGACAACTCCGACGACTGGATTGGTGGCTTCCTGCAGAATTTTTCGCCCGACGCCATCCAGGAGTTCGCCATCCGCACCGCCAACGAAGATGCCGACACCGGCGGCACCACCGCCGGTTCGGTTGTAATTACGACCAGGCGCGGCACCAACGACTGGCATGGCAGCGGCGCTTTCTACGATCGCGCGGCCGCGTTGAACGCTCGCTTTCCCATCGAGAATCCCGCCCAGACCTGCACCGCGGGCGTTTGCGTGAACGATCCCAAGCAACCGTTCTCCCGCCAGAACTACGTCGCCACGCTCGGCGGTCCGCTGAGGGGTGGCCGACTGAAAAAAGATAAGATCTGGTTTTTCTCTTCTCTCGAATATGTCCACGAAAACGCCAGCATCGCCTACAGCCCGAACAGCACCGCGCAGTTCGATGCGCTCGCGCAGCTGGCGTCGCAGGGCCTGATCCCCGGCGTCAGCGCAATCGCCGTGCCGCAGAACGTTCCCATTCCCTTCCGCGATTACATCGGATCGCTGCGCTTCGACTGGACGCAATCCCCGAAATCGCAATGGTTTCTGCGCTCCTCGGAAGACAACTACCTCACCCACAACGCACTGGTGCAGCAGGCCACGCTGCCCTCGACCGGACTCACCACCCACAACAATTACTGGAACACGGTCATCAGCAACACGTATTTATTTGGCCCGACCTGGCTCGGCACATTCGTTTTCGACGCCAGCGAATTGCATCTCACGCAGGCCCGCAACTCGACCCTCGGTTTCGCGCTGCAATTTCCTTTCAGTCTGACTTCGCTGACCGTCTCGGGCCACGAGACCTTCGGCGACAACCAATTCGCCACCCCGATCACCGCCTTTCCCGAGCTGCGCAACCAGGAAAAATATCAGCTGCGTTACGACCTCAGCCACGCCACCGGAGACCATTCCTTCAAGTTCGGCATCAACTTCATCCACGAGCCGGTGCTGGGCGGAGCGCTCTCGGCCAATGCCGAAACGCTCTACACGTTCCCTCAAGATCCGACCTACTACGCTAGCCAACCAGCTGCGGTATTTCTCTCCGCCCTGGCTGCCGGCGCGGTCAGCAGGCCCGTCGGCGATGGCAGCTTCTCACAGAACATTCAGCGACTCGCCCTCTACGCGGAAGATTCCTGGCGCATCTCGCGCCACCTCACAGCCAACTTTGGCTTGCGCTATCAGACCACGTTTGGCCTGTTCGACGCTTCCGGCCGCAGCCAAGCCTTGAACCCAACCTTTTCACTGCTCCCGCTGCACGGCGTCTCAGCAGCGGTTCCGCACGATGACCGCAAGCAATTCGCGCCGCGGCTGGGCATCGCCTATTCTCCCGGCGACAGCGGCAAAACCGTGCTCCGCGCAGGCTTTGGCCTCTTCTACAATGACCTGGCACAGAATGGATGGGTCACCGCCTTCCAGGCCGTCAACGGAGGCGTCGACAACAGCCCTCCGTCTTACATCGATCCCAACTACAAGACGCCGTACAACATTCATGCCACCGCCGGCGTGCAGCACGCTTTCAACCAGCACTGGACCGCAAGCGCCGACTTCACCCATGAAGAAGGCAACCACGCCTATCGCGCGTACGCGTTCCCGGAATTCAATCTCTACAAATCCGATAACCGCTCGTCCTACAACGCGCTCCTGCTGCATCTGCAGGGCAACGTCTCCAGCCGCTTCAACCTGGTCGCGAACTACACCTTCTCAAAAGCGCAAACCTGGGGATGCATCCTGGGCGAGCTCTTCGACTACGTGAACGCGGTCTGCGACGCGAACAATGCGTTCGGCCCGGGCGATTACGGGCCCTCGGGAGAAGATGTTCGCCAGCGCTTCGTGCTCGCGGGAACGCTGCACGTGCCAGGAGGATTCGAAATCACAACTCTGACGCAAGCCGAGAGCGCGCGCCCCTTCACCATCACCAACGCGACCAACAACGGGCGAATCTCAGTGAACGGAGTGCCCACCAGCCTCGACGAATTCCGCGGCACGCCTTACATTCAAGTCGACTTGCGCGTCAGCCGGCCGTTCAAGATCGGCGAGCGCGTCGAAGTCCGGCCGTTTGCCGAGTTCTTCAATGTCTTCAACCGCAACAATTCCGGTGCGAACTACGTGGCCAGCATCAGCACGCTCCCGCTCGTGCCCACCGACATCGCATCCGGCAACGCCACCACCATCTGCCTCGATTTCCCCACCTGCGCCCCCGGACAGCTCCAGCCCATCACCAGCCTCAAGCAACTGGAAATCCCCGCCGGTGGCCTGGGAGATTTCTTCGGCCCCGGCACGACGGTAGGCATCCCCTTCGCCGCGCAGCTGGGCGTGAGGGTGACGTTTTGAATGCTCGTGTGTGGCGCGGGCACTCTTGCCCGCGAATCTATCCACGAGCATGTCCGCCAACACCATCCCTAACCTTCCCAGGAGTCCAAAAGCCCAAGGTTCTAAATTTCTGGACCGGCTGGCTTGTCAGCTGCCGGCATTTCGCGGGCAGAAGTGCCCGCGCCACACGAAGCGTCCGACGTCCCGATCTAATACCCCGCCGGCACCACCGCGTCTTCGGGATACCCCGGCACTCCGAACTCGGGAACGTCGAGGCCTTCCTCTTCCACTTCCGGCGCCACGCGCATGCTCTTCACTTTGTTGACGCACCAGAAGACAACGAAGGTCGCTCCGAACGCCCATACGGCGTACAAGGTCGCGCCCGCCAGTTGCACCACGAACTGCCTGGTATCGCCGTGCAGCAAACCCGTCACGCCTTGGCCGGCATGTCCCAGATAAGACGCTGCACCCACACCATTCCATCCCGCGCCATACACGCCGTCGGCAAAAATGCCCACGCTGACGGCGCCGAGCCATCCGCAGTAGCCGTGCACTGAGATTGCTCCGCAAGGATCATCGATCTTGAGTACCCGGTCATTGAACAGAACGCCAAAACAAACCAGCAGTCCCGCCAGAACCCCAATGACGGTTGCCGCCGTCGGCGACACAAATGCACACGGCGCCGTAATCGCGACCAGCCCCGCCAGCATTCCGTTGCATGCCATGGTCACGTCGGGCTTGCCGAACAGGAAATACCACAGCAGCATCGCGGCCGCGGAGCCCGCAACCGCCGCCAGATTGGTGTTCACCGCGACCACGGAAATGCGCAGGTCGGTTGCGCCCAGCGTCGATCCCGGATTAAATCCCATCCAGCCGAAGAGCAGAATGAATGTGCCCGTGACTACATACACGATGTTGTGCGCGGGGAAGACGCGTATCTTCCCTCCGGGCCCATACTTGCCCAAACGCGGCCCGAGGATGATCGCCAATGCCATGGCGCAGAAACCGCCCACCGCATGCACGACGGTCGAACCGGCAAAGTCGACGTAACCATGGCCCAGGTTCATGGTGGACCCAAGTTGTGACATCCAGCCGCCGCCCCAGGCCCAGCAACCGGAGATGGGATAGAGAATCGCGCCAATGAAAAGCTCACAAAGCAGGAACGCCCAAAATGTGATGCGCTCGCAAATCGCCCCGACAATGATGTAGCCGGCCGTCTCCATGAATACCACTTCGAACAGAGTGAGGCAGTTGCTGCCCGCGTCATAAGCCGGACCGGTGAGAAAAAATCCTTTGCCGCCAACGAATCCCCATTGTCCGCTGCCAATCAGAAAGTGATTCAGCGTCGGGATACCGCCCAGGTTGGTGGGCGCGGCATTGATGGCCACCGCGCCAAACTGGAAGGCGTATCCCACCGCGTAGTAAGCAATGAAGGCGAACACGTAGGCTGCGAAATTCAGCATCATCAGGTGGCCGGCATTTTTCTTGCGCACCAGCCCGCAAGTAAGCAGCGCGAACCCAGCCTGCATGAACAGGACCAGGTAGCCGGTATTCAACGTCCAGGCAAAATTAGTGGCGACGCGCACGTGCCCCACACTGTCGGCCAGCTTCGCGGCCAGCGGCTCCTTCGCCAGCTGCGCCTGATAGTCGTCGTACGCCTTCTTGTTGGCGGCGTAGTCGGGCGCGTTTTTGTCGGTGGGCTCGGCGACCACAAAACTATTGCCAGCCGCGTCTACTGCAGTGGTTTTGTCTCCAGTGGCCGTTCCGGAGGGATCGGGCTTGGGCTCATCGGCCAGACAGCGCGGGGAGAGACCCGCCAGCAGCCAAAGGCCCAGCACGATCACGGCTGCACTCCGCATCAGCGAAAGGCCTATGAATGGCGGACGAAGGTGCAAGGACAGAGAGAAGGATCGTCTTTCATCTGGGTGAATCATGCCTCGGTGCATTGTGTCTCGGTGAATCGTGCCTCGGTGAATCATGGTTTGATAGCTCCTGTACCTGGGAGGTGGAGAATCTGCGGAGACCGGTGGAGCGGAACGCGGATGCGGCGGGACGAGGCAGACAAACCAATTCCCAGCGGCGGCACTTCAAACGGCCGCACCACAGCGCACATCTGAGCCAGGACGCGTCCCGCTATACGTCTCTCCTGAACGGTTTCTTGCAAAAGAAAAGGCACACAGTAATAGCTGGGATCGGTGGAGTCCAACAGATAATTCTTATCGCCGCCATCTAAAATGGCGCAGGAGGATTTATTTATCGCAGGCATAAACCAGGATTATTCGCCTGCTGGAGCAGGACATGTTTGTGTGGCGTGGGCACTCCCTTCGACTTCGCTCAGGGCAGGCTTTGCCTGCGACTCTATCCACGAGCAGCCCGGAAAGACCATCCCTGAACTCACCAGGAGTCTAGGCCCAGGACTTGAATCTGTGGCAGACTCCGGCTCGTCAGCTGCCGGCATTTCGCGAAGAGTGCCCTGAGCGAAGTCGAAGTGAGTGCCTGCGCCAATGACAACCGCTAAGTTGTTGAAATTATCCGTAAGTTATTGAGCCTTGGTGTAAGTCGTTGAAAAGTCGTAGGGGCATGCCAGGATGCCTCAGGACGAACGGGAAACTCGCGGATGAGGTTTTCCTCATCCCAGGACCTGATCGTCGAAATTAGGGCAATAATTTACTTGACTCGCCCACTGGTTTTTGGTACATTTTAACCAGTGAGTGACGCCATGACAAAAGAACCTAAGAGCCTCCAAGAAGCAATTCTCTTCTTCTCGAATCCCGACAACTGCATCGACTACCTTGCTGTGCGGCGCTGGCCGAAGGGCGTTGTCTGTCCCGGTTGCGGCTCGACTAAAGTTAGTTTCAACGCACAGCGGCGCACTTGGAAGTGCGGGAGTCATCATGCCAAGCGCGAGTTCTCCATCAAGATCGGCACCGTCATGGAAGATTCGGCTATTCCACTGGACAAGTGGATGGTCGCAACTTGGCTGGTCACTAATTGCAAAAACGGAATCAGTAGCTATGAGATCGCACGCGACGTGAAGGTTACTCAGAAGTCCGCATGGTTCATGCTGCATCGGATTCGCCTTGCGATGCAGGACGATTTCTTCGGTAGCAAACTCAGCGGCGATGTTGAAGTAGATGAAACCTTCATCGGTGGGAAGGCTCGGAATATGCACCTGAGCGAACGCAAGCGCCGAATCACTGGCACTGGCGTAAAGGACAAGACCGTTGTATTCGGACTTCTTGAGCGCGGCCAGCAAGTGCGGGCTATGGTTGTCCCGAATCGCAAGCGAGAGACTGTGCAACCGCTCATTAGGAAGCATGTTCAAGCGGGAGCCGCTCTTTACTCTGATGAGATGATGGGCTACCAAGGATTGGCAACCGATTACGCGCACAAGGTCGTTGATCATGCAGTGGAATATGTGGACGGTCGCGTACACACTAACGGCATGGAGAATTTCTGGTCGCTGCTCAAGCGCGGTATTGCGGGAACCTACGTTAGTGTGGAACCTTTTCATTTGTTCCGTTACCTCGATGAGCAAATGTTCCGTTACAACAACCGCAAAGACCTAAATGATGCTGGCCGCTTTGAAATGGTCGTATCTCAGCTTGTCGGCAAGCGCCTCACCTTCGCCCAACTGACTGGCAAGGTGGGACCCACGGTTCACTAAGCCTTGGAGCCGGAAGCGCGGGACGCGGGCGAAGTCTTAGCCCGCTTTTTCCGCGCTCGCTTGCGCCGCCACTCTGCATCGCGCTTCTGGATTTCTTCGTGCGAGACGGAAAGCAATCTGCGAACCACCGTATCAAATTTGTCGGATTCACCTACCATCGCGTTTCTCCTCTGCTTTGTTTGAAGTAGCCTCAGTGTCAATCCGAAAGCGGATATTGGCATGAATGTCTGTTCTTTCGCGAACCAAGGAGCGTAACCCAGCAGCAATCTTGTGAAGATCATTGATCGCAGGATAGCTTGGAAATTGAACATAGGGTGATTGAGGGTTCGTCGGTGCCACATCAAACAGGCCGTGATTGCACTGTGGGCAAGTAGCGATAATCTTTTCCGCTTTCTCTATGGCCGCTAGGGGGTAGAAGACAGTCGAATGACATTCCCGGCATTCAACTTCTATTCCCGCAACGTCCCCCGCTTCGATGAACATCCTGGTTTCGCTTGTCATTTGTGAAATTATTCCTTTGGCTCTATTTGAAAATAGACAATGCGAGGCTCTATCAATTTGTAAAATGCGTCGGTAGCCGCGTCCCCATCCAGATGTCTAGCGATAAAGTAACTGCATAAATCGGCCAATTGAATTCCGATTGAGTACTTGGAATCACCGAAATACATATCATCATGCAAGTGCTTCAACGCGGCATCCTTTTGTCGGCGATGCTTCCTCGTATTTCTGAAAGACCGTTGAATTGCAGCTTTGGATTTTCCGTCGCAATCATCCGCGATCAAGATACCCATGTTTTCGCTCAAAAGGGCGGATTCTGGATCATCGCCGAATCTCTCTTTGTGTTCCCTGTACTCCTGGAATCGTTCCTCCACTTTTCCCCCTATCCAGCGATCAACGCCCTCCGCACAAATCCGGAAAGCTATATCCACAGGTTCGGCAGAGGCGTAGACCATTTTGCTGAGACTGACCAAATCAACAGCCCCATAAACAATGGGCAGCTCTTCTTCTTCGATACGTTTCAACAATTGCGTAATTACCGTAAAACGCTTTGCCTGCTCGATCCCCTGAAAGGCACCATATCCCCCATACAGCTCACACGCATGAAACTCAGAAAACGAATCTATCTTTTCCGGCGTTACGAGTATCTCCGCTAGGACTCCCATCATTATCTCTAAGGCCGCGAACTTAGAGTCTTTGATAATGACGGCGGACATCACTTGCCATTTGCTGGCCTTTTGTTTGGTATCAGAATCATCTAAGTATGCTAGATACACGAAATCCCTCCGGGAGCGATTAGTCAAAGCACACCCCCGCTAGGCTCATAATCTGCTCGACTCTTGGGCGAGTCAAGTAAATTATTGCCGAAATTAGGGCCGTTTCCGGCTCAGGAAATGGCATCCTGAGAGGCGCCGAGACGTGGAAAATCGAATCGAGGTCGAACGCATCGCCGCCGGAAATCTGATTGGCTACAGTTTAGCTTATAGATAACCTAAGCTAATGTATCTATGGCGATAGTTATCCATGGCTACCTGGGGAAAGGCTAAACCACAGAGAACGCAGGGGTACAAGAGGAATGCACTTACAGCGTTGCTACAATTTTCCAGGATTAGGGGGTGGGCTTTCTATCTTACGAGCCATTCGGTCACGGCATGGAGTCGTACCAGGAGTTCGCTGTAAGTCACGGCAAAGATTGCGAGGGTCGCCAGCAACGCGCCCGCCGCCGCCCAGGAGGAAAAGCCGCGCGCTGCAGGGCCGGAACGTTGTTCGCTCCACGCGATCAGCCGCTCCACGCGGGCATTCATGGCAGCCGCCGGGCTGTGCACCAGCGCTGCCGTTAAATCAACCGAAACCTCGGCCGGACCCAATCGGGAGAGCTTAATCAGCGCCGCGGCCAGGTCGAGCGCCTCGCTCGCGCTGCACACGGCGGCATCGTCGGCTGCCATTTCAATCGCTTCCAGCCACGCCGCTTCCATGCCCTTCATGCCCGGAAAGGCTACGAGGCGCAGGACAAGTTTTTTCAGATTGTCGCGGCGGCGTACGTGCGCCAGTTCGTGGCGCAGCGCAGTCTGCAATTCTTTTTCTGTGAGGAGAAACTCCGCCGCGCCTGACATCAACACCCGCGGACGCAAAATGCCGGCAGTCGTCAGCGCGGGGACGATCCGCGAAATTCGCACTACGGGCACGGGTCCGCGCGATTCCACGAGCTGCGATTCGCGCATCCATGCCGCAATGGCGCGGGATGCGGCCTGCAACGCCCGGATCGCGTTCACCACTCCAACGGTGGCAAGCAGCACTCCGCACAGGCCCAGCAGCAGGGGAGCGATTCCGATCGGCTCTTCGATCGAACGCGGTTCCAGCAGCACAAACGACGGCACGGTGAGGGCCAGCGTCACCGCCGCCGCCGCAGCCAGCGGAAACAGCCGCAGCCCATACAGCAAGTCCGCCCGGCGCCGGGCAGGATGACGTCGGCTGTAGAACCAGACCCTCCACCACCCGAAGCTCACCGCCAGCGACAGCCCGCTGTAGATCAGGACGAACACCGAGAAGGAGACTGCGATCAGCCGCGCCGCGAACATCGACGCCAGCATCGAGGCCAACATCAGGCTTTCTCCTTCTTGCGCGCGTCGTGCTTGCGCAACTCGGGGCCGCGTAACTCGCGGCGCTTGGTTTCCACCAGCTTCTGCAGATCGTCGAGCAACTGGGCGTCGCGTTCGGTCAGAATCTCGACCAGGTACGACAAGGGCAGCGATGACTCGGGGGTCGCGTCGAGCAACTGGCGGAACGCGCTGCCCGCCACTTCCTGGCTTAACTCCTCGCGCGTAAGCCGCGGAGCGTAACGGAACGCCCGGCCTTCGGCCACGCGGGTCAGCAGATTTTTCTTAAACAAGCGGTCCAGCGTGGTCATCAACGTGGTGTAGGCGAGAACCTCGCTATCGTCGTCGAGCAACTCCCGAACGGTTGCCGTTCCGCGCGACCAGAGGGATTCCAGCAGGCGCTGCTCCAGCGGTCCCAGCGGTGAAGAAGCTGCGCGTGGATGGAAGATGCGGTTCATCCTGCCTTTGAAATCCTGCCTTCGAAACAGAGACGGATTGTACCGTAGGGTTCTCTGCCGCACCAGCCAAAATGCCGCGCGTTACGCTCTGAAACCAACTGGTTGAGAAGCTGCCGGGTTAGGGGGCCGTGCAGGCAGGGAGAATCTGGGGTGGGAAACGGGAATCGAACCCGCAACCGTCGGAGCCACAGTCCGGTGCTCTGCCAGTTGAGCTATTCCCACCGCCTTGGTGATTATAGCAACTGTGGTTCGGTGGTGTCAGAGCTTGCCGACGCTTGGTCGGCTCAGTTGAAACATCTTCGCGTTCTCTGCGGCTTCTCTTCGCGAACTCCGCGGTTAAAGTCTCTTGATGTTTTCGGCTAACAAAGGAAGAGCCTAACCGCAGAGTTCGCAAAGGAGAGCCGCAGAGAACGCGGAGAAGTCCAAATTGAACAATCACCCCACGCTCTGTCGGAGCTGTCTGCTTGGGACGGACCTGATTCGCGGGAGATCCCTCACTTCGTCTGAAGAACGGCTCCGCTCGGGATGACGCAAAGAATTTGCACGAGAGCAGGTACGAGGGGTGGGGGAGGGCTTTAGCCGCGACAGCAAATCAAGAACACCTAACCAAGAACACCGGGAATGAGTACCGTGAAGGGCCTTAGCGAACCGCGCTAACCGCGCCCTACGCCCACGTACTCAAACCCTAAAGCCCGCAGCCGCGTGGAATCGAGCAGGTTCTTGGTATCCACGATGATCGGCGTCTTCAGCAGATGCTTGATGCGGTCGAAATCGAGCGCGCGGAATTCTGGCCAGCCCGTGCCTACGACCAGGGCGTCCACGCCTTCGCACGCGGCATAGGCGGACTCGCAGTATTTCACCGAGCCGTTGAGCCGCACCTTCGCCTCAGGGATCGCCACCGGATCATAAGCCCGCACGCGCGCGCCTTTTGACACCAGCGTTTCCGCCAGCCGCACCGAAGACGATCCGGCCACCGAAGCTGTGTTCGGCTTGAACGCCAGCCCCAGAATGCCCACGTCTTTGTTCTCCACCGAATTCAGCGCGTGGGAAATCTTCTCGACCAGGCGCTCGGCCAGCGATAGATTCACGTCGCGGGCCGCGCTTAGAACTTTCAGAGGAACACCATTCGACTTGGCGAGTTCGGCGAGAGAATCCATATCGGACTCGGCGAAGACTCCGCCCATGCCGGCGCCCGGCTGCAGACAGCGCGGGGCAATTTTCTTGTCGAGGCCGAGGGCGAGGGCCAGGCTGACTGCATCGGCGTTTACCCGCTCGCACAAGGCCGCAACTTCATTGATGAACGAGATTTTCGTAGCCACGAACGCCGTGGCCGCTTCCCGCACCAGTTCGGCGGTAGCCTGGTTGGTCACGATCACGGGCACGCCGCGCATGACCAGCGGATGGAAAATCTGTTTCAGGATCTGCACTGCTTCGTTGGAGTTCGAGCCCAGAATCAACCGGTCGGGCCAGTTGAAATCTTCAACCGCGCAACCGTCGGTGAAGAACATGGGCTGGGAAACGATGGTCGCCTGCAACCCGGCATCTTTCAAAGTTTTTTCCAGCGCCGCCGCCGTGCCCACCGGCACTGGCGTCACGATTGTTAAAATTGGAGGCTTCTGCGCCAGGCGAGCGATGCGCGACACCACGTCGGTGAGGTTGTCAGCGTTATCTTCGGCCAAAAAAATCAGCTGAGTCTTGCGGGCAAACGACTCGATGTCGGTGGAATAGACCAGGCGGCCGGCCCGCACGTTGCGCCGGATGATCTCTTTCAGATTCTTTTCGAAGAAGGGAATGTTGCCCTGGGCCATCTCGACCATGCGCGACCGGTCGGGATGACAGCAGGAAACTGGAGTGCCAAAATCTGCCAGGCAGGCTGAAATCACCGTTCCCAGGTAGCCCGATCCGTATACCCCGATCTGCATGCGTCCTCTCTGGTTCCCTCCGGAGCGGTCCCGCCGGAAACGGCTCTGCGCGGGCTTTCCGGACCCTTGCCTATTCATTTATCTATAGTGTGGGAATCGGTTTGGCAACGCACGGGAGGGAAATGTACTTAGGGCCATGTTCGTTTGGCGGGGGTAACGTGGTCCGGGCAGGGTAACCAATAGCGCGTGACTTACGAGACTTATTCGCGAGGACTATCGCGACACCAGTGTGCGTCCGAGAGGCACGGGGGCCACGTCGAGCCAGCAGTTGTGGCCGTCTTGGCGAACTTCTTCGCGAACAAAGGTCAACCGTTCCAGCAGGATGCGCCGGCTGCCGGTGTAACGGTCCCAACGCTCGCTGGCCATGTGGAAGGCATTCTCCACGGCATGCCCCGCCGCCATTTTCGCAATCGTCAGGTGGGGGACGTAAGGCCATTCCTCGCGGCATTCGAGCGTCTGGGTGTTGAGCTGGTCATGCAGTTGGCACATGCGCGACGCCGCCTGGCTCACGCGGATGTAAACCGTGGGCGTAACCGGGGTGAAGGTTTCCACGTTGCCGAGAGCGACTTCGAAAGGCTCAGCTTCGCCGCAGATTCGCTCCAGCAACTGCAGCGCCTCGCTTTCGGTGCCGTGTAGCAGGCGTGGCGGGAGCAGGGTAAGGTGCGCGGCGAGATGGGGAAGGTCGGGATGCAGCTCTCGCCGGAGGTTCTCCACGAACTCCCCTGCCGGCCCTTTGACGTAGCCCACCAACGCGTAACGCAGGTTCTGCATACTCGACGGGAGATTATACAGCGGCGGCGGACCTTGGGCGTGGACCTTAGGCGCTGATACTGCCCTAAGTCAGTTTATTCACCACAGAGTCACAGAGGCATTGAGAAACCCAGCGGTTTTGTCGGGTGCTCCCTTTGCGTTTATGCGATTTGGGTTTTGCCACCTCGAGGTTCTCTGTGACTCTGTGGTGAAAAACGGCAGATCATGAGGCTGCTGCTGCTATGGCGCGGGGCCTCAGATTCCGGAACGGCGTCTCATTTATAATCGAACGATGTCGGGGCGTAGCGCAGCCTGGTAGCGCACCTGCCTTGGGCGCAGGGGGTCCGCGGTTCAAATCCGCGCGCCCCGACCAATCAATTAGGGCTTCCTGCGCTGCCGCCAACGGGCCGCAATGAAGTGGAGTGACTCGGGGGATATTACAGCGCGGGGCTTGCCGCTACCGTCGGAGTCGGCACGACGGACTTCAACTGGTCCAGAGAGAGGAGCACCGCCTGCCAACGAACCGGGTCCTTCTTCGTCTCGATTGCAGCCGAGGGATCGGAATAGAACTGCAGGATGTTGGCGCGCAGCTCCGGCGAGGTGAGAACGAACTTCCGCTCGGTTAACTGAGCCAGCAACTTGGCATAGGCATCGTCGGTGAGCGAGTATTCTGCCGCCGTGGTTAGCTGGCCGCTATCGAGATCGGTGTTTGGGAGTTCAACTTTGTCGTTGCCCACTTCTTCGAGAAAAGCGCGGTACTGATCGACGGTCGTGTTGATGCTCTTGAAATAGAGATCCTCAGTTTGGGGAGTCGGGTTTTTGAAGGCCAATCCCTTGAAGGGACCTATTTTCGGAATGTAGCGTAAGAGCGTCGACAAAATCCGCGTTCCCACTCCCGGCTTGACGTAGTCTTTTCCCCACTGCCTTTCGTAGTCAGAGCGCGAAAGGCGATAGAGGAATTTTCGTTTCGCGAAATTCGGGGTCTCGTGCATCAGATCCTTTTTGTGAGTTTGCAGCGCGACTCGGGTCATTTCCGGGATCAGGCGGCTCACGGCGAAACGATAAGAGCCCACCGCCATATCCTCGTGAGCGAGCACGTCTTTCAGTTCGAGTCCGTAAATGACCGGGAAGACGCGCTCCAGCAGGGGCTTGGACACCTGGAATCCGATGAAGTCGTGGTACTGCTGCGAGGCGTAACGATTTTTTGCCACCTGCACCGTGTCGAAACCGAACTCGGTTTTCAAGTGCGCGGTCTTGTCCTGTGCGTAGCGAACCGACTTGCCATACTTTGCCCGCAGCTTGGGATATTCGATGGCGACCGACAGATTGACCGCAGGATGGCCGGCGATATCTGACGCGTAGTGCGATAGCGCGCCCAGCGCGAAGGCGTACTCGTTGACATCCTGGCTTTCGAGCAGCAACTCGCGAACAAAGTCTCCACTGCGAACGTAGTGCACCAGGTCGCTGAATTCCCGGCTGCCAAACGGGTAGTAGCCGAGGTCCTGAATGACGGCGCCGCCGTAAGCATAGGCGTGCGCTTCTTTGAGTTGATCTTCCGTCAGTCCGGGATAGCGTTTTAGCAGGAGGGACTTGATTTCGGCGGTCCAAAGCAAGTCTACGATTTCCTCGTGCGTCAGGACTGAGTAGGCGGCCAAGTCGCCGCCGCACATCAGGACGACGAGAAAAAGTGCGACCGCACGGATAGAAAACAGGCGCCAACCTCTAACTGTGGAGCCAGCCGAGATTGTTGATCTGCGCACGGTTCAAATCCGCCCAAGAACCAGCAGAATGACGACGACGAAGAGGAGGACTCCGACTCCGCCGGTCGGGTAATAACCCCAGTTTCTGCTATGCGACCATCGGGGAAGCGCGCCCATCAGGGCCAAAATCAGGATGACGATCAATATAGTTCCGAGCATGTCTTGCTCCCTTTTTCCTTGCGATGAGGGAACGACGCGAGCCCAAGGCGGCCCGCGCCGATTCGTTAGCGGTGGATGGCGAGGCTACAGCGTGACGCTGAGCATAATGTTCACGCCGGGATAGTCGGCGTTGCACAAGTAATACACGCCGTCAATTTCGATGACATAAACATCCTGCGTGTAAAGCCAGTTGCTGGGCCACGCGCCATCAAATCCGAACCAGTAGCCACCGTATTGGAACCGGCGATCTCTGTAATTGGATTCGGTGACATGAAACCTGTGTTCCTGCCCGAAATTGGCCCGGTAACGGTCGTCGGGAATGCGGCCCCCGCCGTTGCCACCGGAGTGCTGCGCCGACTGTGCGTGCTGTTGCTGTCCGTTTCTTTGTTCCGGTTGGTTATTGCGGTCTTGCTGCTGAGCGTTTTTCTGTTCCTGCCTGGTGTTCTTGTCTTGTTGCTGCGCGCTCTTCTGTTCTTGCTGGTTATTCTTATTCTGCTGCTGCGCGCTCTTCCCTTCCTGCGCGTTGTTCCGGTTTTGCTGCGCGCCTTTTTCCTCTGGCTTCGCGGGTTTCTCCGGTTGCGCCTTTTTCTCTTTTTCCTGGGCAGGCTTATCTTTGTTTTCCTGCTGGTCGTGCTGCTCCTGTTGTGCGTAGACCGGAATACCGATTCCGAGGGACAAAGAGAGAACTGCCGTGCTGATGGCACCGACGAGTTTCATGGGATGCTGTCTCCACTTTCGCGAATTGCTATTTATTCATGTTTTACTGCAAGCTTCCTGTGGTGGCGTTGACCGGAGTACCGATGGCGTCGCCAGAAACGAGAAGTTCGACTCGGCGGTTCTGCTGCCGTCCGGCAGAGTTACCGTTGGAGGCAACGGGCAGTGTGTTGCCGAAGCCCTTGGCGGAAACCGAATTGGTTGAGACGCCTTCCTGCACCAGGTAGTCGCGTACGGATCCGGCACGATTCTCAGACAGGGTTTGATTCATGGCATCGGCGCCGACATTGTCGGTGTAGCCGCCGACTTCGATGTTGAGGCCTGGGTATGCGAGCAGGATGCCGGCAACCTTGGCCAGTTTCTCGCGCGCCCCCGGCTTCAACGAATACTTTCCGGTGTCAAACAATACGTCGGACATGCTGACAATGAGCCCGCGCGCGCTGTCACGAGTCTGAAGAATCGAATTCAACTGCTCGGACAACTTTGTGCGCATGGCTGCTTTATCGGCGTCCGCCTGTTGCGCGGCTTGCTGCGCCCTCAGTGCATCCGCACGCGACTGGTCGGCATCGGCTTGCGCCGCCGAGAGTGCAGTTGCGGACGAAGCCTGGCTGTTCGCCATATCGGACTGGGCCTTCGCGTTCGCAGCCTGTGCATCCGCGGCGTCATTGCGCGCTCTGGCTGCATCCGACTGGGCTTGAGCGTTGGCAGCTTGGGCATTCACCGCGTCCGATTCCGCCTGAGCCCTGTCGGCTCGAGCCTTCGCGGTATCGGATTCGGCTTGCTCCTTGCGCCGGGTCGCCTCGTCGGCCTGCCCTTGCGTTCTGGCCAGTGCGTCGGCGGAATCCTGGCGCTCGTTGGCCAGGCGCAGGTCGTCCATTTTCTTGACGGCGATTTCACGCGCATCTTCGGCAGTCTGCACGGCCTCGCGGGAAACCGCGATCAGCGGTTTTCGGTCCATATGCTTGTTGACGGCATCCGCATCTGCGTTGTCCATCAATTCGACGGCGCGGCGATAACTGTCGCCGGCATACTGTTCGGCGCCCTCAGATTGAGCGATGCGCAACGCGTTCCGCGCCTCAAAAAATTCCAATGGGAGGTGGGCTTTCAAGACTACCGGATCGAACTTGTAACCGGTGGGAATGTAGCCGCCGCGTTCCATCAGTTCGTACTTCGCATTTACGGCTTCGGTGGTGCCCTTGGTTTCTTCGCGTACAACGTTTTCGAGAATGACCACATTGCTGGGTTGCCGCACCGCGTAATACGGTTCCGCAGTGACAATCAGAGCGAAAGCCTGAAGGTCGGTAGTGACGCTGAGCTTGCTGCGATGGTTGCCTCCAACCAGAACCTCACCCAGGTTCACGGCGCGGCCTTCGGGGGAAATCGCCCACAGAACGTAAGTTAGATACTCATTGCCGAACGCCGTCGGTTTCTGCAGATCGCCGAATTCCGCTTCGATGGCGATGGATCCGCGCTTGCTGTTGATCTTGGCGACGCCATTGGCAGAGCGCATCAGGTCGGTGCCCGCGAAATCCAGTTTCGAAGATCCGCTGCGATGCTGATAGTTCACCGCTTGCACGCTGCGGCTGATGACGGTTACCCGGAATACAGGCGCCGTACTGCCCGGCTCGATGGTTAAGGTGTTTGAAGAATTGGTTTGAGCGGACGCGCTCAAACCGAGGGTGAGGCCGAGCGCGAGTAGAAACTGAGTCTTCAAAGTATCTCCTTGCGGCAGATAGCGGCCGCGATATGCCGTTTCGAGTTTCGAGTTTCGAGTTTCACGGCCTGGTCTCTCATGAATACGTTCCGCGAACCCGTCATCCCTTTCCGACGTGAATGCTGGAAAGAGAGTGAAACAGGCCAAAAACGTTGAGGATCCACAGCACCAGGGCAATTACCACGACGCCGTTCAAAATTGACTTGATGGTTCCCTGCATGGGGATGAAGCGATTCACCAGCCACAGAAGAACGCCCACCACGATCAGAACTTCCAGGAGTTGAATTAGAGGCATGATCTTTTGACCTTTCTTTGTTATCGCACTAAGTTTCGCGTACCAAGTTTCACGAGCTAGGGTTCATGAACTAGGTTTCCAGGGCTAAACCCCCTCTCATCCGCTTGGAGGGGTTGCCCTGATTTCAATGTTCGAGGCTCTTAGGGTCCAATCGTGCTGCGCCGCAAGGTTTGGCGGCATAACACACGGATGACGAATGCTGATGGCTGGATGTGGTCGCTTTGGGTGACCTGATCAGTACCCGCATCGACCTAGGAAGAGAGCTGCGAATCAGCTGCCGCGGCTCTGTCTGCACACTCAGGAGAATCCATAATTACAGGTGCCGACTCTCCGCGTCTGAGCAAGATAGCTCACATGTGAAGAATCGAGGTTGCGCTGTAGCCGCGAGATCAAACTGCGATAGCGTCAGCGCGACAGGGATTCGCCCCAAAGAGGAAGTCCGGAGAATCGTCGGACCGCAGTGGCGCGTGCGGGTCCGCGTCCGGTAACTCGAATTCCCGTCCACAGTCGAAGCAGACGCGGTAGGTGCGATGTTTGATGGTGAACACGCGGCTCAGGTGACGGTGCCGGCAGCCGAAAATAAACTGGAGAATCCCCGGCAGTTTCACAAATCCTGGGCGCGCTGGCGGCGTTCGCAACTTCCGTTGGTATCCAGCCACTCAATGAGAGAGCGAACGCTGGCCCGAGCCAAAGCGATCGCACAATCTGCGGCTCCGTAATAAATGTTCAGCGTATCTCCATCGGAGTCCATGGTGTACCCACAGGGGAACACAACGTCATCCACGTCGCCGTGGACTTCGTATTCGGCTTCCGGCCCAAATATCCACGAATCTCCTCGCAGCAGGCATTTCGCCGGGTTTTCCAATTCGAAAAGAGCCAATCCCAATCGGTACAGACAGCCCGAGGGCGTGTGCCGTACGCCATGGTAGAGAACCAGCCATCCCCTGGCTGTCTCGATGGGGGGCGGCGACAACCCAATTTTGTTCGCATCCCACCAGGCGCCGCGGCGGGCCTCCAGCATGAGCCGGTGGCTGCCCCAATGCCGCAGATCTGGAGAGTATGAAATCCACATATGGGCTCCCAGATTCGTCGCTGGCCGGTGGATCAGTGCCCAGAATGCACCGATTCGCCGAGGCAGAAGGGCAGAGTCTTTGTCGTCCGGCGGCATGATTACGCCGTACCGTTCGAAGCTGCGGAAATCCTTGGTCAGAGCCAGCGACACTCCGGGACCGCCGCGCGAATAGGAGGTGTAGGTGACCACGTATTGCTGCAGTTCGGGGACGAACGTGATGCGAGGATCTTCAATGCCCCAGATCTCCTCTGGATAGTTCTTCTGGTCCGGCATCAGGGTGGGTTCTTTGTCGATCTCCCATTCATCGACGCCGTTTGAAGAACGCGCCGCGCACAGATGAGATAAGCCACGGCGATCTTCCACGCGGCAAAGCAGGAGGGTGGTGCCGTCCGCGAGCAGCGTTGCGCCTGCATTGAAGACGCTGTTGATGGGATATGGCCAGTCCTTGCTGGTGAGGATCGGGTTCGAGGGATGGCGAAGAAGGAGTGGCTCGAAGCGCGTGCTTACGAGGCTTACTTGCTTTTCTGCGGGCATGGTCATGATGGGATTTCCATTTGTTCCGGCTCTTGCAGCGAGCGCATTTCGAGGAGCGCCATTAAGAACGATAGCGTCGATTCTGCTCCCTGGTTTTCATTGGCGCGGTCGGGATGCAGGCCGTCCCGGCAGCCGCCGGTGACGGAATCATAGAGAGGCAGTTGCAGATCGTTATCGCCGAGGAACCAGTTGAATGCCGACCAGGCCTCGTTGCGCCAGCGGCTGTCGCCAGTGACGCGGTGCGCCTGCAGGCACGCAGAGACCGCGCCAGCGGCTTCAATCGGCTGCTGATCGAAGCGGGCCTTCTCGCCATCCTGGCGATAGAAGCCTTGCGAACCGATGGGCACGAAATGGCCGTTGGTTTCGCAACGCTGCGTTCTTAGTAGCCAATCCAGCGATTCAAGGCCGGCGGAAATCATGCGGTCATCCGAGCAGGCGGAACCCACCAGCAGCAGGGCCTGGGGCAGTCTCGCGTTTCCGTACGCCACGATGTTTTCGAACCACTTCCAATCCGGGCGGCGGATTGATTCATACATTTCGAGCAGTCGCCGGCTGAGTGCGGATCGCACTTTCTGCGCATCGCGATCTCCAGGATACGAAGTGAGATATTCCTGAATTCCGAGCAGGGTGTAGGCCCAGGCGCGCGGACTACTGAATTCCAGCACTGCGGGCAGAGAAAATTCGAACAAGCGCCCCGCAGCGCCTCTGAATCCTTGATCACGAGACCGGCCCAAGACCGTTCCCAGCCCCCAGAGCGCGCGACCATGGGAGTCTTCGGAACCTGCAGGCTCGTTCCACCGGCGATCATAGCGGAGAAAGTTCTTGAATCTGCCTTTCGAGGAATTAAAGGCATGCTCCAGGAATGAGAGATACAAAGCAGGTGAAATCGCGGAAGGTACATCTGGCTCTCCACGCCCATCTTTATGCGAATGTTCAGGGTCTAACTGCCCCAGCAGCACGGCAAGTATGAGGGCGCGAGCGTTGTCATCCGTGGTGTATCCCTCCCTGCGGTTGGGGATGGTAAAGATCGAATGCTGGAGCATTCCGGTGTCATCGGTCAGCCGGTTTACATGATCGAGTTTCAATTTCGGCAACTGATCCAGCGATTTTTGCGTCATGCGTGCCGAGAACTGGACTTTGGGGCTTCCCATGCGGTCGCTGCGCACTCGGGCGAAACTCTCCATGTAACCTTGCGCGACTCTTTTCCAGACCATTTCGCGCGCGAACAGATAGGCGCGTTTGCGCATGGCGTGGCGAATCGCGGGTGTGTCCAGCAGTTCGATCGTCTTCTGCGCGATAGCATTGGGATTCTGGAAGGGGACGAGCGCGCCTCTGCGGTCGTCCAGCAACTCAATCGCGTGCCAGTATGGAGTCGAGATGATTGCTTTGCCTGCCCCTAATGCATAGGCCAGCGTTCCAGAAACTACCTGGGCCTCGTGGCGATAGGGCGTGATGTAAATGTCTGCGGCGCCAATGAACTCAACCATTTCTTCGGGACTGACGAAGCGATTGTGGAAGAGCACTTGCGATTCCACTCCAACTTCCTTCGCCAAGCCCTGCAAGCTGGCCCGATACTTGTCGCCGTCGCGCCGGAGGACGTGTGGATGGGTCGCGCCGGCGACGATATAAACCACGTTCTTGTGCTTCGACAGGATCTGCGGCAGCGCCTGAATGACATTTTCGATTCCCTTATTCGGCGACAGCAAGCCGAATGTGAGCAGCACTGCCTTCCCTTCCACGCCAAAGCGGTCTTTAAAGAAATTCGGATCCAGGAACGGGAGATCCGGAACTCCGTGCGGCACCATGTCGATCTTGCTGCCTGGCACTTTGAAAATTTCCTGCAAGAACTGGGACGAAAGCTGGCTCATGACAATGAGGCGGTCGGACAGCTCTGCGATTTCTTCCATGACCATCAGCTGGTCAGGGTTCGGCTCGCGCAGAACTGTATGCAGGGTGGTCACCACCGGCATCTTCAGGCTACGCAACAGATGCAGAATGTGTCTTCCAGCCGGACCTCCGAAGATTCCGTACTCATGTTGCAGGCACACCATGTCGATGTTGTTGAAGTTCAGAAACTCCGCCGCTTCCCGATACGACGTCAAGTTGTCCTGGGCGAGCGACCATCTCACCCGGTCGGGATAGTCATATCCTTCTTCGGTGTCGTCGACGGGGAGCGCCAGCAAGCGGGCGGTTCCGTACTCGGCGGAAATGGCGTTGCACAGGTCGGTGGTGAAGGTGGCGATTCCACAATGGCGCGGAAGATAATTCCCGATCACCGCGATCCGACTGGGGAGGGATGGCTTCGAGTGTGGCCGTGCGCGAGCCGCCGCAGCCCCGTCCCGTATTGGGCGAGGCGGCCCGACAATTTCCAAAAGAGCTTTCGGTACAAAGGTGTTCGGCAGCGACATTGTGTTCCTGACTCGATGAAAAGCGGCGGTTTAATGAAATTACGGGCCCATTGTCAGACGGCCCAAAGAACAACACCAGCGCTGGTTGGAATTTCTCTGGTGCTAGTATTCACCAAAAATGGGCTTGCGGACTGGTCACTATTGACCATTTTGTTCGCCAGGAACAGTGCATGGTGTAGCCATGAAAGCCAAACAGAAACTGGCCCTGGCGGTTCGTTGTCCTACGTGTGGAGCGAAGCCCGGCGAAAAGTGTGAACTGAGCACCGGCCTGCCCCGCACGGAACCGCATCGGGACCGGCGTTTGGCGGGGTCGGAAATTTCCGAAAAGTAACAGTCAGTTCCGGCAGGCTCAGGCCAGCACCGGTTCGGCCAGAGTTGAGCCCAGACGATCAAAGGCGCGGTGCACCGAGGCGGCGGCCACGGTGCTTTCCTCTAGCGTGGGCGTTGGTACCTGGAGCAATCCCTGCCGGCCAAGGTTCGGGGGCAGTACGAACGAGTCCTGGTGCTGCATGACAAATCCCAGAATATGCGCCAAGCCCTCCGATGCGTATCCATTGTCGAAGCTGATTCCGGTGGCGTGAAATGTGGAAGGCGACATCCAGTACTCACAGGCCAGAAGCCAGTGGCCGCGGGTTAGGGATGACCAGACCTTTAGATAGTCCAAGGTGCCGCCGGGCGCGAAACCGTATTCGATATGAATCAGGCCAGCCTCGGTTCCGTGCATCAGGTCTGCCCACGACACAACAATGGCTGACTCAAGAATCTGGCCGAGACTTTGATTTTCGTTGGATGTCATAAATTGGCCTCGGGCTTTCTTCGGATGCGCTCAGCCTTGAGCCCATTCCGCATTGTGTTGCGACACCTGCCTTACCTCAGCACTCTCCAGGTAGCAGCTCTGCTGGAGATGTCGCGAGTGCGCTGTAACCACGGCATAGGGCACACCCAGAAAACGTCTGGCGACGATCCCGGTTACTTCCAGCCCATTGAACTGTTGCGGCCTTACCTTCTCCAAAATCCGCTTCACCGCGTCCTGGATCTTCCCCGCTCCAAGAGAGCCAAAGAACATCACCTTGACTTCCCCCGCCATGAAAAAACAATTCCATCCGGCAGCCTGGACCTTGCGATCCAGGGCGAAGCCATCCAGAATCTTGAGCAGACTCCATTCCCCCGAACAGGGCTCACTCTCCAGCCCAAGACGTTGCGTCATCTGAGGCCATTGCTTCATTAGAATCGTGCCAACTTGAACGGTGGGTGGCATAGTTTCCCCTGATCGGTAGCGGTGATTGTCCGTCTATTTTGCTGTCCCATTGTGAGACCGAAGGCGAAATAAAACTGCTCAAAAGTGACCACTCTGGCCCAAATTGCTTCGCCAGGACCATTCGTGCGGAATGAGGGCGGTCGCGATTCGTGCGAATTGGACCATCTGCCGGTCTATAATTGTCGAAAATGAGCCCTACGGTAGCAGCCAAGAAGAACGGCGGGTTCGATCCCAACACCTTCCTCGCCACCATCGGCGAGGGCCGGAAGATTCTGCTTGTTCCAAAGAAGCAAGTAATCTTTGCGCAAGGGGACGAGGCGGACGCTGTCTTCTATGTGCAAAAAGGCAAGGTGAGGCTTACCGTCGTGTCCCAGATCGGCAAGGAAGCAACCATCGCGATAGTAAACCAGGACAACTTTTTCGGTGAGGGTTCGCTGGCGGGTCAGCTTCTACGGATGGGCTCCGCGGCGGCCATGACGGATTGCGAAATTCTCCGGGTAGAGAAGAAGACGATGATGGAAGCACTTCACCGCGAACCTGCACTTTCTGAGATGTTCGTGGCCTATTTGCTGGGACGGAATATCCGCTACGAAGAGGATCTGGTCGACCAACTTTTCAACTCCAGTGAGAAACGCCTGGCGCGGGTCCTTCTATTGCTCGCTCATTTTGGCAAGGAAGGCATCCCCGAAACTGTGGTCCCCAGGATCAGTCAGGAAACTCTGGCCGAGATGGTTGGGACCACTCGCTCGCGCGTCAGTTTTTTCATGAACCGCTTCAGGAAGCTGGGATTCATCCACTACGCCGGGGGCACGGAAGGGGCGTTGCAAGTCCACAGCTCGCTGCTCAACGTAGTTCTGCACGATTAAGTGCTTCCACTCGATCTGTTGCATTTTCAAGCCAGCAATCCACGGCTGAGCCGGTGGCCTTCCCTGGCGGCGGGTGAGCAATTTTGACCAGAATCGGGGGCGTCCCTGACGGTATACCTGCCCGGTATGGCTACCAACAGCACTCTACTCTGCATACACCGCGACCCGGCTGAACTGAGCATGTTGCAGGAAAACGGATTTGAACTGGTAACCGCGACCAATGGTCACGACGGCTTGCGGCTCTTGATGTCGCGGCCCGTGGATGCGATTGTGCTCGAGTACCATCTGGGTCTCCTGAATGGCGCGGTCGTGGCGGCGGAAATCAAGAAGGTCAAGCCGGAGCTTCCGATCGTCATGCTGGCCGACCATTTGGAATTGCCCGACGACGCTCTGAAATCGGTAGACGCTCTCGTGACCAAGTCCGACGGAGCCCACTTTCTCTGGGCGACCGTTCACTTTGTACTGAATGTGAAGCCGGCCCAACTCCGCGAAGCGAGGCAGAAAGCGCAGACGCCGGCCAGTCTTCGACGTTCTGGCACGTTGCGCGAAGAGGTAGACCCTTCGCCTCGGTCCCCAATTGACAAGATCGAAGGTCCTCTTTCGCCAAGAGAGTGGCGAAGGGTTCGCGATGGAACGATTCGCTTCTGACCACGCGAAGGGAGCCAGGTTTGCCTTGTCCAGGACAAGGTCCGCCCTTCCATTCCTGTCCTGTTTTGGCTGCCAAACAAAATCCTGTCGAGCAGAATTGACCATTCTTTTCGAGGATCGATGTCGGATACTCAACGTGGGAAGCAGGAAACCATGCTCCGAAAACAGACGAAGCCCGAAAATCCCGTGTTTTTTCAAATCCGTAAGGACGGCAATGTGGTGGACGGCGCCAGCTATTCCAGCCTGGAAGAGGCTTCTGCAGAGTTGCAGAAGTCTGCGCACGGAGGCGAGGTAACCCAGGTAGATGGGCTCGATCAGATCGTGCGCCGCTACACTCCGGCAGAATGCCGCAGTGCGGCGCGCAACTTTTTGAACAAAGCGTAAACTACAAACTCATCTGGCATCCTGCCGCGCCAGTCGATTGCCACTGAACGACTTTCCGCACTCCAAACAGAATGCCTTCGAGCGCGGCGTGATCAGGCCACAAAACGGGCACATCCTTTGCGACGCGAACTCGCGGTCCTGTGGCTTCAGTGCCGCCAGCAGTCGCTTGAGCGCTTCCGGAATGGCCGCGAGCCTCCTTCGAAAACGCTCCCGGAGCCGACGAAAATTGGGGTCCATCCCTCTACCTTCGATCTTACTCTGCTGATAACCATGACACATCCGCACCCGCGATCCTGAGCAGGATTGCTCACTTTACGTAAGAATCTCTCCACCCAGCAGGTGAGAATCCGCCAATCTGCCCGGAAGCACCGGAGAAGTGAGCAATTCAGATCAGCAAATCGTTCCCCCCAGGGCGATCATGGTCCTAGAGACGAGCACTTCTTCTCTCTCTTTCAGGTCCTCTGAACTAAGTCAGCTATCTGAAGCTTTCCCGCCTTAGTTCTACAGCTCCGAAAGGAACAATTCATGAAGAAGACAATGTCACTGCTGTTGATCAGCTTGATGGGCATGGTTGGAACGTACGCGTTTGCCGGCTCGGACCGTGAAGACACGGTCGAGCGTATGCAAAAGTCGGTCGAAGTCCTGCAATCGATCATGTCGACGCCCGACAAGGGCATCCCCGAGGAAGTGTTGAGCGGTGCGAAGTGCATCGTGGTAGTGCCAGACCTGATCAAAGGCGGCTTCATCATTGGTGGCAAACACGGCCGCGGAGTGGCTTCGTGCCGCACGCCTGAAGGCTGGAGCGCGCCCGCATTCGTCTCCGTTGGCGGAGGCAGTTGGGGATTGCAGATCGGCGTCGAAGGCGTGGACCTGGTCATGCTCGTCATGAACGATCGTGGCCTGCAGCATCTGCTTTCGACCAAGTTCGAACTCACCGGTGAAGGATCGGTAGCGGCGGGTCCGATAGGCCGTCACACTTCCGCCGGAACCGACATATTGCTCAATACGGAAGTGCTGACCTACTCGCGTTCGAGAGGCATATTCGCCGGTCTGACGCTGGAAGGTGCGGTAATCGAGCAGGACAACGATTCGACTCGCGCCATTTACGGCCATCACATGATGTTCCGCAACATTCTTTCGGGCAAGGCGCAAACTCCCGCGAGCGCAGTTGCGTTCCTGAAGGCTGTCTCGGAAGCAGGCCACCAGGCGCACCTTGCGGAAGCAAGAGAAGACCGCAAGCAGTAAGTTTGCAGCAGAACGTGGTCAGCAAGACGGACTTGTGACTGGCCGGAACCGTTACCGGTTCCGGTCAGCCCAACCATAGCCGATACCAGCAAGGCAGTAAGTTTTACCCCTCCCGAAGGGCGGACTATATGAAAACTCTCTGGAAACTTCTTTGGGCCCCAGTGGCCTGTCTTAGTCTCTGGCCGGTCCTGGCGTTGGCTCAATCCTCCGATCTTTCGCAAAATCTCGAGGCCTGCAAGGCTGGCCGCGAGGCCTGCGATCGGTCGAAGTTGAGTGCAGCGCAGTTGACGGAGGTGGCTCTGGCCAGCCACGCGCGCAACGTTGCGAACTGCAGGAACGGCTACCTTTCCTGTGACCTTACAAGACTCACCGAACCGGAAGCTGTGGCGTTAGCCATAGCCAATCACCAGCGTAATGTCGCGGACTGCAACGATGGCATCCAGTCCTGCGACCGGTCTAAGCTGACTCCGGCCGAAGCGCGTGATTCATCCGCCGCGGAGCGCCTGCGTAACATTGCCGACTGTAAGGACGGCGCGGGTGGATGCGACCACTCTAAGCTGACCGCAACCGAAGCCGGAGCAGTTGACACTGCCAGGCAGCAACTTAACGCATCCGACTGCAAGAATGGCGCCGGCCTCTGCAATCACGCCAAACTGAGCGCTTCAGAAGCTCAGGCAGTAGCTACCGCAGAACACCAGCGCAATGCGCAGAATTGTGCCAGCGGCTGGGACGAGTGTGACCACTCTAAACTCACTCCGTCGGAAGCTCGGCAAACGGCCTATGCAGAAGACCAGCGGAACCTCTCCGCCTGCAAGGACGGCCAGGAAACCTGTGACTACGCCAAACTGACTCCGACCGAAACCAAGGTGCTGGCCGAGGCCGAGCACAAACGCAACTATACGGCCTGTGTGAAAGGCTACGGCTATTGCGATCCGGCACGACTCACGACGGAAGAGGCTCGTAAGATTCATCCTGAAGGCCGTTGAATCGCCGATCGATTCACAACGGCGGCCCTGGTGACAACAGACTATGATTCAACGAAAGTGTCCGGAGTGTAGCTGCGAATTGGTGCCAGCCAGACGTCCTGACACTCAGTACGTGCCCGGGGTCCGCTCGATTCCCTCTCCCGGTTGGCACTGCAGCGTTTGCGGAGGCACGTTTACCGTGAAACAAATCCGCGAAAGCAAACGAGCAAAATCCGTTGCCATTGAGCACGCCTAGGCTAGTGTTTCCTCATTCGCCTCTGGCATCCAGACAACCGGGAGTGTCACGGCTTTTGCCCTGACTTGCTCCCAGGGGATGACATCGGAAGGGTTTTGCTCGTGCCGAGCGATGCGGTGATCAAGCTCAGCGCTTTGCTCATCTATCAGCGAAGCTGCGTCTGCTTCCCGGCTTTCCCAGACCGTGTCCAGCAATTCCGCTTCTCCGCAGCGCGGTTTCTTCGCTCTGGCAAGTACGCGGCCGGAACTGCTGAAGAATTACGTATGTTTCGCGTCATCATACCGCCGGGATGCGGATCGCGGCTGCCAGATCATTCAGGAACAACGCGGCGCGGGCACCGTCGGCGACGCGATGGTCGCAGGATAGAGTGAGGGTCATCATGGGGCGGACGGCGGGCTGGCCGTTGACGGCCACGACGCGGTCTGCGATCGCCCCTACGGCCAGAATTGCAGCCTGCGGAGGAGTGATGATGGCGCTGAAAGCGTCGACATGGTACATGCCCAGGTTGCTGATGGTGAAAGTGGCGTCAGCAATGTCGGCGGGGCGCAGCTTACCGGCGCGGGCGCGCTCGGCTACATCGCGGCGCTGACGGGCGATTTCGGCGAGGCCGGCCGTGTGGGCGTTGGGAATCACGGCGGCGACTACGCCGTCATGGACGGCGATGGCTACGGCCATGTTCACGCGTGGGTGCAGACGGATTCCCTGGGCGGTCCAGCTGGAATTCAGGCGCGGATGTTTGAGCAGAGTTCGCGCGACAAGAGAGACTAGAAGATCGGTGTGAGTGATGCGGACGGCACTGTCATTTTCCGGCAAGACTTCGCCGACCACGCGGTCGCGGAATGCGTTGAGCGCACTGGCCTCGATTTCGCGGCTGACGAAGAAGTGAGGGACGGTGGTCCAGCTTTGCGTGGTGCGCTCGGCCATCAGACGACCGATGGAGGTGGGAACCTCGAGGTTCGACGATTCTTTTTCCGGCACGGGGGCGGTTGGGGTTGCCGGTGCGACTGCGGCGGCCTGCACGTCTGAGGCGAGAATCTCGCCTCCCGGGCCAGATCCGCGGAGACTTGAAACTTCCACGCCCAACTCTTTGGCGAGGCGCCGCGCTTTGGGAGAAATTCTCGCGCTCGGCGCAGATGACTCACTCGGCGCGGCGGCCGCGATCCCTGCTACCGGCTCGCTCTTACTTTTTGATACCGCGCGCGCGCCGGGTGCAACGGCGGATTCCTCCTGCGGAGCATCTTCTCCGGGAGCCACAATCCATGCGATCGTCTGGCCTACAGGAATGTCGGCGCCGGCAAAGGCTTTGATTCCGGCGAGGATGCCGTCGGCGGGGGCTTCGACTTCGACTACAGCTTTGTCGGTTTCGATTTCGAGCAGCGGCTCGCCTTTGGTGACGCGGTCGCCTTCTTTCTTTCGCCAGGCGAGGAGCTTGCCGGTTTCCTGCGCCATCTCGAGGGCAGGCATGACTACGCTGAAGGCCATAGGGTTTCTGTGTCCGGCAGGTTTCAGGCGCCCCTCCGGGACGCGGTTACATCTTTTCATGCTTACCCGCCAGTGAAACTGGCGGGCTATTGTCAACGGTCCCTACGGGACCGAAGTACGCGATTGGCTTCGGTTAGCTGGAAACTCCCACTCGCTCGGTTTTGGCGCTGGTCTCGATCATCTCCAGTACGCGCTCGCTGGGGGCAGCTTCGCTTTCGCGCGTGGTGGGCAACGGGCCGTTCACTGTGAAATAGTGCGCGCCGGCAACGAGGAGTTCTTCCGCCGGGAAGCGCGTGATCACTTCGTGCCCCGTGGGCGTGACCACGATTTCTTCTTCGATGCGCGCCGCGCTCCAACCGTCGGTGGAGGGCCAGAAAGTTTCCAGAGCGAAGACCATGCCGGGTTTGATCTCGACCGGATGCTCGAGCGAAACCAGGCGGCTGATCACCGGCTTCTCCCAGATGGCGAGGCCGATGCCGTGGCCGTATTGCAGCGCGAACGCGGCTTCCTCGTCGGGAAAGCCGAAGTCAGTGGCCTTGGGCCAGACCGCGGCGATTTCCGCAGTGGTGCGGCCCGGGCGCACGAGTTCGATGGCGGCGTCGAGATAATCACGGCAGCGCTTGTAGGCGTCGACCATGGCGTGCGACGCGTAACCCACCGTAAAGCAGCGGTAGTAGCAGGTGCGGTATCCCATGTAGGAGTGCAGGATGTCGTAATAGACGGGATCACCGGGGCGCAGCACGCGATCGGAAAACACGTGCGGATGCGGGTTGCAGCGCTCGCCAGAAATTGCGTTCACGGCTTCTACATATTCCGAGCCCAGATCATAGAGCACCTTGCTCACCAGGCCGACGGCTTCGTTCTCCCGAAGGCCCGGCTTCATGGCGCGATAAAGTTCGTCATAGGCGGCGTCGACCATCATGGCGGAAGTGTTGAGCAGCGAGATTTCATCTTGTGTTTTGATGACGCGGGCTTCGGACATGAGTTGCTGGCCGTCGACGACTTCGATACCTTCTTTTTGAAGCGCGAAGAGAACGGGCAACTCGATGATGTCGATGCCGACCGGTTCTTTGTGCAGGCCGCGCATTTCGAGTTCAATACGAATTTTTTTCGCGACGTCTTCAGCGCGACCCATTTCCGGCGTCATGGCGCCGCGGAGCATGGATATTCCTGGCCGCGAGCGGCCATCGAGCCAGGTGCAATTCAGCTGATGATGTTTGGCGGCGGATCCGAAATCCCAGAGGATGGGCTCGTCGTTTTGCGGAAGCAGGGTGAAGCGGTTGGCTTTGTCTTGCGCCCAGGTGCCGATGTGCGTCGAGGTGAGGTAGCGCACGTTGTTCATGTCGAAGCAGAGCAGGGCGCCCATCGACGATTGCTTCAGCAGATCTTTCGCTTTCTGCAGGCGTTCGCGGCGGAGACGATCGAAGTCGATTCGATTTTCCCAGTCCACCGCCATGGTTCCATGAGTTTTGAGTGCCATAAAAACCTCCGTGTTTCAAGTAGCGCCCCCGTCTCGGCGGCTGTCTGGCGGGCGTCTCGCCTTCCGGGGCCGAGAATCCGCGGGCTGTCGCTCGTCCTCGGGCCGGCGGGACGCCGGCGCTACGTTTTACCGCACAACTGCTTTGCGGCATCGAATACTGTTTGTTCCGTCGGGACCGTCACGTCTTCCAGCGGCGGAGAAAACGGAATGGGAACATGCATCGCACCCATGCGTTTAACCGGGGCGTCCAGGTCATAGAACGCGCCTTCGGCGATTACCGCCGCAATCTCCGACGTGACTCCGTAACGCCCGTAGCCTTCGTCGAGCACGATTACGCGCGATGTTTTCTTTGCCGACTCGATCATAGTCTTCTCATCGAGCGGCCAGGTGGTGCGCGGATCGACCACTTCGGCGCTGATGCCTTCTTTTTCCAGCAGATTCGCCGCGCCCAGGGCTACCTGTACCATGCTGCTGGTGGCGACCAGCGTGATGTCGTCGCCTTTGCGCTTCACGTCGGCTACGCCCAGCGGAATCGTGTAGTCCTCTTCAGGAACGGGCCCTTTCAGCTTGTACATCATCTTGTCTTCGAAGAAGACCACGGGATTTTCGTCGCGAATCGCGGTCTTCAACAGGCCTTTCGCGTCATAGGGCGTGGAGGGCAGAACCACTTTCAATCCGGGCACATGACTGAACCAGGCGTGCAGCGACTGCGAGTGCTGTGCCGCGGAACGCCGAGTCGCGCCCAGCGTGGTGCGCATCACCATCGGAACTTTCCAGTGTCCGCCGGACATGTAATGTGCTTTCGCGGCCTGGTTGACCATTTGATCCATGGTCAGGGTAATGAAGTCGCCGAACATGATGTCGACCACGGGACGAAGACCGGTCATGGCCGCGCCAACGCCTACGCCGGTGAAGCCGGCCTCGGAGATCGGAGTGTCGACCACACGCTCTGCGCCGAATTCCTCGACCAATCCTGAAAGTACTTTGAACGGCGTGCCAGCTTCGGCCACATCTTCTCCGAAGATACACACGCGGGAGTCGCGGCGCATTTCTTCGGCCAGCGCTTCCCGTACCGCCTGTGCAAATGTCAGTTCGCGTTCAGGCATACACGTCCTGGTCGACTTGATCGACGCTGGGATACGGCGCCGCGATCGCGAACTTTACCGCGGCCTCCATTTGCGCGCGCACTTCGGAGGAAATGGCTTCAAGCGTTGCGGCATCGGCATAGCCCTGAGCTATCAACCAGTGCGAGTGCAGATTGACGGGATCGCGCTCGGCCTTCCATTGCTGCTCTTCCTTCTTGGTGCGGTAGTATTCGCGATTGATGTCGCCGACGTGATGACCGCTGTAGCGATAGGTATCGCATTGCAGAAACGCGGGGCCTCCTCCGGTCCGGGCGCGTTTTACCAGCCGCGACGCGACTTCGTGCACCGCGCGCACGTCTTGCCCGTCAACGCTAGCGGCTTCGATGCCGAAGGCAGCGGCGCGGCCGAGGATGGTCCCTGCCGTGGTTTCCGTGTAGTGAGTGTATTCGTTGTAGAGATTGTTTTCGCAAACGTAGATAACCGGCAGTTTCCACAGCTGCGCCAGGTTCATGACTTCGTAAAGCGATCCCTGTCCGAGAGCTCCTTCACCGAAGAAGCAGATGGCCACGCGATCGGTCTTGAGATGCTTGGCCGTGAAAGCCGCACCTGTTGCAATACCCACGCTGCCGCCGACAATTGCGTTTGCGCCCAGGTTGCCGGTGGCGGGATCGGCAATGTGCATCGATCCGCCTTTGCCGCGGCAATAACCAGCTTCTTTGCCTAGCAACTCGGCGAACATGCGGTCCGGCGCGGCGCCTTTGGCCAGGCAATGCCCGTGGCCGCGGTGCGTGCTGGTGATGTAGTCGTCGATGCGCAGGGCTTCGCAGATGCCCACGGCCACGGCCTCTTCGCCGCTGTAGAGATGCGCCAGCCCCGGCATAAGAGCGCGCGTATAGAGCTCGTTCACCTGCTCTTCAAACAGGCGGATGCTCACTATTTGGCGGTAAACGCGGAGCCACTTTGCTTTTTCGGTAACAGCGACAGCCTCGTGGCCGGGTCCCGGCTTGGATGGAGCGGTGGTCACTTCTTGCCTCCAGAGGTGACCGGCGTGGACACTCCTGACATGACGGCAAGCACATCGAACATGCAGGCGAAATCGTACTTCGCAAAACCCATGGCGCGCGCGGCGGTGAGAAGCTCGTTGCTGGCAGCGGTGGTCGGCAAGGGAACATCCAACTGGCGTCCCAGTTCTAACGCCAAAAGCATATCCTTCTGCATCATGTTCACGTCGAACCAGGCTTCTTCCGGCTGGTGCAGTACGAAGGGCCCGCGATACTGGATCATGGGCGAAGCGACGGCGCTATGCGTCAGCACATCCACCGCGGTCTCGCGCGCGATGCCGCTTTTTTCCGCCAGTAGCACGCCCTCCGAAAATGCCTGCATCTGCACGGCGAGGCTCAGGTTGACGGCAATCTTCATGGCCAGCGCCAGACCGTTGTCGCCGACGTGAGTTACTTTGGGGCCGATATCGAGCAGCAGCGGTTTCACTTTTTCGAAGGTCTCTTTCCGACCGCCCACCATCACCGACAATTTGCCTTCCTGCAAGGTAATCACGCTGCCGCTGACGGGAGAGTCCACCATGTCGGCGCCGAGTGCGCGCACTTTCGCGGCCAGGGCGCGGCTTACCGCCGGGCTGATCGTGCTCATGTCGATGAAAAACTTGCCCACACTCAGGCCGGCCAGAAGACCGTCGGGGCCTTCGGTGATCGCCGCTGTGGCCGCGGCGTTTGTCACCATGGCGAAGGTGTAGTCCGAGGCGCTGGCGACCGCTCGCGGCGAGTCGGCCCACTGCATGCCTTTTTCCACCAGCCACTGTGCTTTGCCCCGGGTGCGGTTGTAGCCCGTTATGGTGTGACCTTTACTCAACAGCCGGTTAACCATCTGGCTGCCCATCACGCCGAGACCGATGAATCCGACTTTCGCCATTCCGCTCCTGCCTTCCAGAATCTTTCTAACGAGCGCCTTCGAATTGCAAACTGAATCTGACGAAAACCTAGCGCGCGACAGGCTTTCCGGCCGAGCGCTTGCCGGTCGAGGCCTGGCTGTCTTCCCGCACCTGTTCCAGATGAGCCTTCATCGCTTCCCAGGCTTTCTTCGAGTCGCGCCGTTCCACTGCATCGAGAATCCGCTTGTGATGAAACTGGCCACGTTCGGGACCACCTTCCACTTTGAAGATGCGCAAGCGTTGCTCGCGCAGCAGCCCGACGATTGAATCGATCAGCGAAAGAATCAGAGGATTCGCGGCGGCTTCGGCCAGCGCCAGATGAAAATCGAGATCCGCTTCGATGTAGGCGTCGGCATCTTTCAGCGCCCGGTCCATCACGGCAACAGCCTCGCGCAACGTGGCGCGATCTGAGTCCTGGGCGCGTTCGGCGGCCAGGGCGGCGATCTCGGGTTCGAGGATGCTGCGAACCTCGGCGAGATCAGTTGAGCCTTCGGGCTGGCCGATCTTCACCATCAAATCAAACGACTGCCGTACCGCTTGTGACGTTCCATCGGTGATGAATGTGCCGCGGCCGGAATAAGCTTCGACCAGACCTTTTTCCCGCAGCGCCTTTACCGCCTCGCGGACCGCAGTTCGGCTGACCCCGAAACGCTGCGCCAGTTCGCGCTCCGAGGGAAGCTGATCGCCGGGCTTGAGCGCGCCCTGCAAAATCGATTCTTCGATCTGTTGGACGATCTGCTCGTAGAGACGAGACGTCCGAACCAGCTTGTACACTTGATTGCCCCCCGCACGTTGCGGCGCGAAACCAGGCGGCGCGAAACCAGCCGGGCGGCTGGTCGTGGTCTGGTTACTATACCGCATATCCACGCTGGTTTGCCGAGTTTGTTCGGATAAAGAGCAATCGAGTCCGCCTACAACTGCGGTATAGAGGTACGGTGGTATAACCACAACTATGGTACCACGGCTGCAACTTGAGCGCACTCCACCCGCAGAATAAGTTGTCTTCAGAGTCTGCGGCCGAATGAACTTCGAACCTTAGATGGAGTCCACTGCCCTGGGAAAAGCTGGGAGATCTTTGATTCTCCTTGACACCGTTTCTCCGGTAGTGGTATGGCTGTCGGACCACATAGTCCACGGAGGAAGTCCCATGCCATCCCGTAACGGTGGGGCCGCAAAATGCGGCCGGTACCAGGTCGTACCGATTCAGTTGCTGCTCGCCTTCTGCAGCGCGCTACTTCTGGCCCTGCCAGCTACGGCTCAGTCCACCGCCGGACGCATTCTCGGCACCGTCACCGATCAAAGCGGCGCTGCCGTTTCGGGCGCGACGGTAGATGTCACGGACGTGCAACGCGGCAATTCGCGAACCCTGACTACCGATGCTTCAGGGGACTACGTCGCAGCCGAACTCGCCCCCGGCACCTACAAGATCCGCGTCGAATCCAAGGGCTTCAAGAAGGTGGAGAGGCCGAATGTGGTCATCGAGGTCGCTACCGACGTGCGCGCCGACTTTACCCTGCAGCCGGGTGCGGTTTCCGAGATCGTTGTGGTGGAGGAAGATGTACCGCTGGTGAACACGACTTCCTCGACTCTGGGAGGCACGCTCAGCAATGAGGAAATTAACGACTTGCCGCTCAGCGGCCGCAACTACGAGAACCTGTTGCAGCTGCGTCCGGGCGTGATGCGATATCCGGGCGGCGGATTTTCCACCACCAGCGCCAACGGCCTGCGCGCCGAAGACAACGCCTATTACATTGAGGGACTGTTCAACAGCGAGCCCTATTCCGGGCAGGCAATTGTGAACGGTGCGGGCATTGCCGGGGACTCAGCGACCATTCTTCCGATCGATGCGATTCAGGAGTTCAACCTGCAGCAGAATCCGCCGGCCGAGTATGGATGGAAGCCGGGAGCGGTGGTCAACGTGGGATTGAAGTCCGGCACCAACAAGGTGCACGGATCGGCTTTCGGCTTTGGCCGGGATGGAGCAATGGACGGCAGGAATTACTTCAACGCTGCCCCGAATCCAAAGCTGACCCGGACGCTCGAGCAATTTGGCGGCAGTCTGGGAGGCGCGATCATCAAGGACAAGGCGTTTTTCTTCGGCGCGTATGAAGGCCAGCGCTACAACGTGGGTAACTCCTACGGAGGAGTCACGAGCCCGTCGATGGTGCATATGGCTGCGAACGGAACTTGTTCGTTCGGTTTTGTGGGCGACTGCGCCGACAGTATTCCGGATGCGGTGAACGATATCCAAATGGCGCCGGGGAGCGTAGGCGCGATCATCAGTCCCGCGAGCCTGCTCATTTCGGGATGTACCGTTTCAGGGGTTGCTCCAAACGCGACCGTAACCTGCAACGGTACGGGCTTTCCCACGAACATGGCCCAGAACATCAACATTACGAACGGATTTAACAACGTGGTCCACGTTAACAACGTCGTCGGCAAAGTCGATGACCGCCTGAACGAACGAAACAGCATCAGCGGGACGTATTTTTTCGGAAATAACTCCGGGAACGTGGAAGATTTCCCCGAACTGCAGCAGAGGTGGCTCTCCACGATTCACACGCGCGCGCAAGTGGTGGGCGGCAACTGGATTTGGACTCCCAGCGCGCGCTGGGTGAACGAGGCGCGCGTGGGCTACAACCGGCTCTATCAACCGACGCTGCCCGACGATCTCAACACTGCGGCCTCCACTTATGGTCTGGATACCGGCGTAAGCGGACCAAATACCGGGGGCTTGCCGCGCATCGGCTTTGGCGGTTACTTCTTCCCCGGGCTGGGCGGTTTCAAGTGGCCAAAATTCCAGGGACCCGATTCGATCACGCAGTTTGTGGATCATGTCTCCTACACGGCGGGTAAGCACGCCCTGAAATTTGGCGGCGACCTCCACTACAACCACGTAACCAACGCGGCATACGGCAACGCCCGCGGCAGCATCACTTTCCTGGGCACCGTTGTGAGCCCTGGCCCACCGCCCTCCACCAACCCTCCGCCTTCGACTCCGCTCGAAGACTTCATGGCGGGAGCGGCGTTCAAGTCGTCAGTCGAGGTGGGAAATCCGACATTGCAGCTGCACAACTGGGCGTATGGGGGATTTTTCCAGGATGACTACCGCGCCACCAAGAATCTGACCATCAACTTCGGCGTGCGTTACGAATTCAGCAGCGTTCCGCAGGAAGCTCACAATCTGCTGGGAAACTTTGACCCCAACGTGGGCCTGGTACAAGTGGGCCACCAGATCAGCAGCCTTTATAACCCCGATCACAAGAATTTCGGTCCGCGCGGGGGCTTTGCGTGGGACATTCTTGGCAACGGGCGGACCGTGCTACGAGGCGGCGGCGGATTAATCTACGAAACCGTGAACTGGCAGTCGTTCGTTGCCTTCAACAACGCGTTCGGTCCGGGCAGCGTTCCAACCGGAGCACCGATTGACGCGGCCGGCGATACCTCCGGTGGCACGATTACCACGGGAAACCAAACCAGGAAAAATTTCCTGGCTTATCCCGCGACCTGGGACGCGGTGAACGGGCCGCTCTATGCGTCGTCGGTGAATTGCGCTCCAGTCCTGGCGAGCGGCAATCCGGGTAGCCCGTGCCCGGTCATGACGGTGGACCGCAACCTTACGACACCCTATGTCTGGAACTGGACTTTGAACCTGCAGCATGCCATAACACCGAACCTGTCGATCGAAGCCGCCTACGTGGGGAATCGCGGGACCAATCTGACGGGAATTCGGGATATTAATCAACCTCCGGTGGGATCAGGATGGGGTGCCGGTCCGGGCGGCGAGCTCACGCTGTGCCTGCAGAGCGCGCCGGCCTACAACAACTGCGTCGTGAACAATAATGGTGGCGAGACGGCCAACCAACCGTTCAACGCAAAGTATCCCTTCCTGGCCAATATCTTCCAGATGGGAAACGTCTACAAGTCGAACTACAACGGCCTGCAAGTCACGTTGAACGCGCGCAATTACCACGGCCTGAGCATGGTGGCGGGCTACACGTATTCGCATGCGTCGGATGACGTGGGCGCGAACTGGGACTTCGGCTACGGTTCCGGCTTACCGCAGAACGCTCACAACGTGGCGGCTGAATATGCCAACAGCGACTTCGACATCCGGCACCGGCTAACCGTTTCGTTCACTTACGCAATTCCCGGACGGAAGGGCTTCGGACAGATGCGCGAGGGCTGGGAGGTCAACACCATCACTACGATCGAAAGCCCGCAGTACTGGGGGCCGATGGATGAAGGAACGGATGCCGCCGGCGTAGGGCCGCTGCCGGTGAGCCCGCCGGCCAATAGCCCGATACGCTGGAGCTTCTACGGCAGGACCTCAGACTTCAAATCACAGAAGGGAGTTGGAATCCCCTACTTCTCGAGAACCACTGTGCCGCCGATTCCTTCCTCATGTCTCTCGCAGGCTTTGTCAGTGGACGGAGGAACGCCCGGACCTTCGACCGCCTCTCTGAATCTGTTTGGCTGCTACGCCAACGGCAATTCCGTGATGATTCCGCCGCCCTTGGGACAGTTCGGCAATATGGGCCGGAATATGTTCCAGGACACTGGCTTCAAGAATTTCGATTTCTCGCTGGCCAAGAATTTCCATTTTGGAGAAGCCAAGCGGCTGCAGTTCCGCGCTGAGTTCTTCAACATTTTCAATCATCCGAACTTTGCCAATCCTTACGGAGGACAGAACGGGTTTGGCCTAAACGATCCTTCGGTGCGCCCGTTTGGCTGCGGTTGCGCAACGCCGGACATCGCGGCCGCCAATCCCGCGGTAGGCTCCGGCGGTCCGCGCTCGATACAACTGGGGGCGAAGTTCGTTTTCTAGACCGGGATATAACTACGACCTCGAGGGCCGGACCAATTCCGTCCGGCCCTTTTTCATAGACGATCGCTCGCTGCCACGGCGTGCGAGGAGATGGGACCACATCATGAAAAAGACAACTGAATTCGTCATTGCACTGCTGTTGACAAGCGGCACCCTGATGCCAACAACTGCGTTCGCCCAAAAGGAAGAACGGCGCGAGCGCACCATCGATGAAATTAAAGTTGAGGCCGTCCGGCGGGCCGAAGTCGGGCAGTATCCGCTGATCGGGCTCGATCCCAGCGACGTGAAAGAAGCGTTCGAGAGCATCCACACCAGCGATAAAGACGAATGGGCGGCGGGCTTTATGCGCGTGGCCGACCGCTATTTCCACGAAGCGAAGTCGCTGGAGAAATCTGCCGACAAGGCCGGTCTGGCCAAGGCCAATGCCGATTACATCCGGGCCTGGCGGCTTTACTCGTTTGGGCGCTGGCCGATCCCGGCGTCTCCGGGTAAGCAGCGCTCGTATGAAAAGGCCATCGAGGCGTTTCTGGATCACGCCAGGTTTTTCGATCCGCCACTCGAGGTCGTGCATATTCCGTTCGAAGGAAAAGAAATCATCGGCTATCTGCGCCTGCCGAAAAACGCGAAGGGTCCGGTGCCGCTGGTGATCGCGGTGAACGGCCTCGACAGCCGCAAGGAAGACCTCACCGAAAGTTTCAGCGCGATTCTTCCCTTCGGGGTTGCCTATCTTGCGGTGGATGGCCCTGGCACCGGCCAGAATCCAATCAAGGTGAGCGAGACGGCGGACCGGATGCTCTCACGAGTCATCGACTATGCGCAGTCCCGGCCGGAGATCGACAAGAACCGCATCGCGCTGCACGGCGTGAGTTGGGGAGCGTACTGGGCCACGAAGATGGCGATCGTCGAACGCGGGCGATTGCGGGGCGCCAGCGCGCAGTCGCCTCCGGTGGACAGGTTTTTCCAGAAAGATTTTCTGATGAACTCGCTGCTGGGCAACCGCGAGTATCTCTTCGATCAAGTTCCTGCGCTCATGAATATTCTGGAGGGAGTACACACGCTCGACGAAATGGGCGAGTATCTTCCGAAAATGTCACTGGTGCGACAGGGCCTGCTCGGGAAACCGATGGCGCCCATGCTCATTCTGGCCGGAGTGCTCGACACGCAGGTCCCCATTGAAGATGAATATCTGCTCCTGAACAAAGGCGACGTGCCCAAAGAAGCTTGGATCAACCCTCGCGGCGGCCACCTGGGCCGCCAGGTGGGAGTCTGGCCCGATCCCAGAATCTTCAAAGAAGTGATTATTCCCTGGCTGGTGAAGACGCTGGAATCCCCGGCGAATTAGCAACGCCCCTCGGTCCCCGCCCCGCCCGTGTGGTGACAGCCGCCTCGGCTGCCCCGCGAAGGCGAAGCCAAGCGGCGCGAGAGACGAATTGCACAGCAAGCCGAAACGACCTCAGGGTCTCGCTTACGGGCGCGAGGGGCTGATTGGGTCGTCATGGTGACACAAGCCCAAACATATCAGGCCGCCAATAATCACGGCGCCTGCTCCCTTGGCCCACGGCGAATTCAGGATGGCTCCGTTTCCCGGTGCGGGCCTGGATCCCCGGTCATAATCCCCTCCGCATTTCTCGTCGCGCGACTTCTGCTCGCCTTCCCGCACGATGATCTGGCTGGAACGCCCGCCGCCCTGTTTGAGCTCCTTCAGATTCCCAGAGCGGGAATCGATGCTTACATCGTTCTTAAGCGCCGAGACCGTCACCTTGCCGTTCACGTCGGCGACGTCGTAATGAGTCCATTCGGTGTTGTTGACCGGCCTGATCGTCAGGCAACCCACGCGCACTCGCATTCCGCGAGAAGTGTTCACCGACAGGCGACCGTGATCGAGAGCAAGTTCATCGCCGTCGAACTGGACCATCGTCTGTTGGTCGACGTCGGCCGTGGACCCGCTGGCCTCGATACGAGCGGCAGCATTTTGTTGAGTTTCGATCAGGTCTCTGGGGAACAGGGCAGTGGAAGCCGGAGCAGAGTTTTTGTTCAGCTGTACCCCAACTCCATTGCTGCGCAACATGGCGGCTGCGTCGTCAGCCAGCAGCGACACGGGCGTAACTGCGATCATCAGCAAGCAAACCAGGCATCGCAATTTCAACAGAGATGCGCCCCACAATTTTGCACACGCTCCAGTACTTACAAGCTTAATCGCAGGGTTTGGAGGCGGCTATTGGCTGGCGTGGTGCCACGGCACGGGTCGGCATTATGATTGTTTTGTGGTGAGGAGGTGCTCCCACATGACCGGAAAAATTGCCCTTGTTACGGGAGCGAACGGCGGCCTCGGAACCCATGTCACCAAGGCTCTGCTCGGCGCTGGAGCCTCCGTGGTGGGACTCGCGCCGCGCATTCAGCAGTCTGACTTTTCCCACTCAAATTTCGCCGCGCTGGCGGCGGAGATCTCCAGCCTCGAGGATACGAAGAAGGCTGTCGGGACCGTGATCTCCCGCTTCGGACGCATCGACATTCTCGCCCACCTAGTCGGCGGCTTTGCGGGCGGCAAGACCGTTGCCGAAACTGACGACGCCACCTTCCAGCGCATGTTCGAAATGAATCTCAACAGCGCCTTCCACATGCTGCGCGCGGTCATTCCAGATATGCGCAAGGCGGGAGCGGGGCGCATCATCGCCATCGCCAGCCGCGCAGCGGAGGATCCGGGGCCGGGAGTGGGCGCTTACAGCGCGTCGAAGGCCGCTGTGGTGTCGCTGATCCGAACCGTCGCGGCCGAAAACAAGGACGCCGGCATCACCGCCAACGTGATTCTCCCCGGCACCATGGACACGCCCGCCAACCGCAAAGACATGCCGGGCGCCGATGTTTCGCAATGGGTGCAGCCGGCATCAGTGGCGAGCTTGATCGTATGGCTGGCTGGGGATGCGGGGAAAGACGTCACCGGAGCGGTAATTCCGGTTTATGGCCGCGGACTGTAGCAGGTTGACATCCCGAACGTCTGCGTTTTTCATCGCGGCGCAGGGACTCATTCTTTTCGGCCGTGGAGCGCCAGCCGAGGCAGTATGCCCTTGAGCAAGCCGATGTGGTCGCCCCTTGCGCCGCAATCATCGCGCGTTCGGCCCGCGTCTCTATGGAACTGCACTCGCTAAAGGGAACCCAGGTAATCCTTTCGTAACCACCCCGCTGCACATTTCTTGTTGCACATTCACACTGCTGAAATATGGTGCAGGTAGCATCTAACCTGGGAGGGCTGCTCCGTGGGTACAGCGAGGGATACAAAATCGTTGCCGCTGCAGGTTGCAGCCGTGTGTTATCGCCGGCGCGGCGATGAAGTCGCGTTCCTGCTGGTGAATACCAACGGCGGCAACAAGTGGACGTTTCCCAAGGGATCTCCCGACGGGCACCTTTCCCATAGCCAGGCCGCCGAGCGCGAAGCCGCGGAAGAAGCCGGCGCCATTGGTACCATCGAACCCCGCCACTTTCATCTCTACATTCATTCCAAGGGCGTTTTCTGGCAGCCCGGCGGTGTACAGGAATTCGTAGTCAAAGCGTTTCTGATGGAAGTGCAGCAGATGCGCCGCCCCGACGAGTCCATGCGGCATCCCACCTGGTTCAGCCCCGAAGAAGCCAGGCGGCGACTGGCCAAGGGCCGTGAAGTGAAGTATGCGCGCGAGCTGGAAGCCGCCATTGATCGCGCGCTGGAACGCATCCAATTTCACGGCGCGCTCTGGGGAGCTTACCCCGGAAACCGCAATGCTCGGCCAGTCGTTCAGTCGTGACCCTCCGCCAACTCCTTCGTGATCGTTCGTGTCCTGCGTGGTTGATCACTCTTTCTTCACCAGGCGACTCCGCCTCTGCCATAACCAACATTCGGTACTCGCGGCTGGTTCTGTGAGACGATAATTCCAGCCCATGATTCAGCTTTCCGCCGCCGGGAAACGTTTCGGCCACAAACTGCTGTTTGAAAATGCCGACTGGCTGATCACGTCGCACGATCGTGTCGGCCTGGTGGGCGCGAACGGCACCGGCAAAACCACGCTGATGAAGGTTCTGGCGGGGCTGGACACGCTCGACTACGGCGCGCTCACCATCGCCAAAGGAACCACGGCGGGATACCTTCCGCAGGATGGCCTTTCGCTTTCCGGCCGCACCGTTTTCGCCGAGTGCCTGTCGGTGTTTGACGAGTTGCGCAACATGGAGCGCGAGCTCGAAACCCTCACCCACAGCATCGCGGAACTCGACCACACCAGCACCGCCTATGCGGACGTGGCCGACCGCTATCACCGCCTCGAACACGAGTTCCAAACCCGCGGGGGATATTCGATCGAGGCTGAAGTGGGCAGAGTTCTGATGGGGCTGGGCTTTCGCAAAGAAGACTGGGAACGGCAGACCGACGAATTTTCCGGCGGCTGGCAGATGCGCCTCGCTCTGGCTAAGCTGCTGCTGCAGAAGCCCAACCTGCTGCTGCTCGACGAGCCCACCAACCATCTTGACCTGGAGGCTCGTAACTGGCTGGAAGAATATCTGCACGACTATCCGCATTCGTTCGTGCTCATTTCGCATGACCGCTATTTTCTCGACGTCACGGTCAATAAGATCGCGGAGATATGGAATAAGAAGATCTGGTTTTACACGGGCAACTACGACAAATTCCTGGCGCAGAAAACCCAACGCAACGAGCAGTTGCAGGCCGCTTACCGCAACCAGCGCGACCGTATTGAGCAGCTCGAGATTTTCATTAATCGCTTCCGCTACCAGGCCACCAAGGCCAAGCAGGTACAGAGCCGCATCAAGGAACTGGAGAAAATTGAACGAATCGAAGTTCCGCCCGAAGAAAAGACCATCCACTTTTCGTTCACCCAGCCCAAGCAAAGCGGCCGGATCGTGGCTGAGTTCGAGGGCGTGGCCAAGAGCTATCCGGGGAAAGGCGGCGGCGAAAAAGAAGTTTTTCGCGAGGTCAATTTCATGATCGAGCGCGGCGATCGCATCGCCCTGGTGGGCGTCAACGGCGCGGGAAAGTCGACACTGATCAAGCTACTGGCGGGCAGCGAGCCGCTCACCGCGGGCGAATTCCGATTGGGCCACAACGTCGAGGCGGACTATTTCGCGCAGGATCAGTACAAAGAACTGAATCCCGACGCGCGGATTCTTGACGATCTCGGCGACCTCTCGCCCAGCTCCACGCAAACTGAACTTCGCGGGCTGCTTGGATGCTTTCTGTTTTCCGAAGACGACGTCTTCAAAAGGCTGGGCGTGCTCTCCGGCGGCGAGCGCGGCCGCTACGCCCTGCTGCGATTGCTGCTGCATCCCGCAAATTTCTTGCTGCTCGACGAGCCCACCAACCACCTTGATCTGCGGGCCAAAGACGTCCTGCTCGGCGCCCTCATGGAATACACCGGGACCGTCGTGTTCGTCTCCCACGACCGTTATTTCATCGACAACCTGGCCACGCGGGTATTCGAAATCGGCGATGGGAAAGTCGAAATCTTTCCCGGCAACTACGAGGACTATCTCTGGCGCAAACAAGGTGGAACGAAGGTTGTGCCTACGCTCGAGGACGTGCCGCGCGAGAGGGCGACGCGCAATCGCGGCGCGGCTGCTGCAGGCGCTCCGAAAACAACCACTGCCGCGCAGCCGACCAACGGAAATTCTGCCCCGGATCCTGCGAAAGTGGCAGACGAAGCAAAGGCCAAGCGTGTCAATCCCATCAAGCGCAAGCAGATCGCAGACCGCGTCCATGAACTCGAAGAGGAGATTACGCGTGCCGAATCCGCCATCGCCGCATGCGAAACGGCACTGCAGAACTTCGTGAGCGCGGAAGAAAGCCAGCTCCAGTCCCAGGCGCTCGACCAGCACAAAACCAGCCATGCCGCGCTGATTGTGGAGTGGGAGGGTTTGTCACGGGCCCTGCAGGAATCCGACTGACCGTGTGGACCGGGCACTCTTGCCCGCTGCTTCTGCGGTGCTGCAAGCAAGCGGGCAAGAGTGCCCGCTCCACACGAACTGCTCCACACGATCCTCTCCCCACGCCACCATTGGACACGTTCTTCCGTAATCTCGGTAATCCGCTTACCTCTGTGCGATAGTCAGATTGGCCGAACGGGCAGCAACTCCCGAAGGCCACAAATCTCAGACCAACCGCATAAAAGCAGGCGCAGGGGCCAGCCGCCGAGGCGCCGCGCGGGAACCCAAGGAAGGTCGCAATGCTTCAGTCCGCAGAGAACTCTTACCTGAAGTCGAACACACCGGCTTCCAACCCGAACACGTTCAACCCCATCAAAACCGTCACCGCCCCTGTGGACCAGGCCACCATCGGCCGCACCTTGGTCATCAAGGGCGAGATTACCGGCTCGGAAGCGCTCTACATCGATGGCCGCGTCGAAGGCAAAATCACCATGCCCGAGAGCCGCGTCACCATCGGGCGCAACGGCAAGGTTGATGCCAGCATCACTGCCCGCGAAGTAGTGGTGATGGGCAAGGTAAACGGCAACCTCGAATGCGCCGACCGCGTGGATATTCGCAGCGAAGGGTCCGTCACTGGCGACGTTACCACCGCGCGCATCAGCGTGGAAGATGGCGCAGTGCTCAAGGGCGGCATCCAGGTGCGCAGCAATGACACCAAGAACCAGCACCCGAAGGCGTCCGATTCGGCGAAAGCTCCCGAGCTGCCGAAGGCTTTGTCCGCGACCGCCAGCGCGTAAGTATCGGAAGAAGATATTGCCAGAAATGAACAAAGGGCACGCTCGCGCGTGCCCTTGCTTTTTCTCAACCGGTTTGTCTCAGCTTGTTTCGCCGACGTTCACTATACCCTCCGCGATCAAGCCTTACTCTTCTCCGGCCTGAAATCGAGCGCCGCCGAATTCATGCAATAGCGCAGCCCGGTAGGCGCCGGACCATCCTCGAACACGTGCCCCAGGTGCGCATCGCAGGTGGCGCAACGGACCTCGGTGCGCACCATGCCATAGGCCATATCCTTATGCTCGACCACACCGCTGCCTTCGGCCGGCTTGTAGAAACTAGGCCAGCCCGTGCCTGAATCAAACTTCGTCTTCGAATCAAACAGCGGGGCCCCGCAGCACACGCAGTGATATACCCCCGGCTCTTTAGTCTTCCAGTACGCGCCTGTGAAGGCGCATTCCGTGCCCGCTTCGCGGGTCACGTGGTATTGCTCGGGCGTGAGCTTCTGTTTCCACTCCACCTCATCCTTAACGATCTTTTCCGCCATGATGAAATTGCTCCATTCTTATGATCTTTTTCTACATCTATTAGATGTTGCGGCGCGCCAAAGGTGGCACAGCGTGGACCCACCAGCAGAACTTGATCTCTATAAGACCCATATTGCACGCGAGATCCCGCCCTCCGCCTGAAGAATGGCCGCGGTCAGGATGACGCCGATAACGATGATGATCGTCAGAGGCTAAGCAACCCCGCGACCAACCAACTCGCGCCGGGCTTTACTCCCCCACTTCCTTGCCTACCCTCCAGTATTTGCCCCGAAAAAACAGTAACGGCTCGCCCGACCGAACAACCACGTCCTCAACTTCGGCGATGAAGATGGTGTGGTCGCCTGCCTCCTGCGAAGAGTGCAGACGGCACTCCAGATAGGCCAGCGACCCGCGCAGCATCGGCGTTCCATGCGAGGTGCGGTCAAACTCGGCTCCGGCCTCGGTTTCGGCGTGCTCGTGGGTACGGTCGGGACGCGCATAGTACTCGGAAATTCCCCGCTGGTCTTCGCGCAGCACATTGATGCCGAAGCGCTTCTTGGCGTGCAGGTGCGCGTGCGTGCGCGTGTTGTGGTCCACGCACACCAGCACCAACAGAGGATCGAGCGACACCGAGGCGAAAGCATTGGCGGTCATGCCATGAACTTCGCCATCGAGGTCCACGGTGATGATAGTTACGCCCGTCGCGAAGCATCCCATGGCTTTGCGGAATTCTGCGGGATTCAGGGTCATGTCGAATCGCGTGACGAAATGGCGCCGTAGTGACGTTGCTTGCAACGTCTCTCTAACCATCGTTCGCGGTGCTGCCGGCGGAGACTAGCAAGCTACGTCTCTACGAACGCGTCCAACGCGCAACCGCTTACCTTACCACGCCTGCCATTGATGTATGATTCGGTTCATCCGAACCCCGTGTCGCCGATCGCAATCACGTCTGTTGCACCCATCTCACCGGACGCCGCATTGCGCCTGATCCGCTGCCCGGACGAGGATTTGCCCGAACTTCTCGCCGCCGCCAGAGCCGCCAAAGAACGCTTCAAGCCCGGCATCGTCACGTATTCGCGCAAGGTTTTCCTTCCCCTGACCAATCTCTGCCGCGACTATTGCGGCTACTGTACCTTCCGACGCGATCCCGGAGATCCCGGCGCACATACCATGACTCCCGAGGAAGTTCTCGCGGTTGCCCGCACCGGAGAGAAACTCGGTTGCACGGAGGCTCTTTTCAGCCTGGGCGACAAGCCGGAACTGTTGTTTCCCGAGATGCGCGAAACCCTGCGCCATCTGGGCTACAAATCTACGTTGCGTTATCTCGTGGCCATGTGCGAACTGGTGCTGCGCGAGACCAGCCTGCTGCCGCATCCGAATCCCGGCTTGCTCAGCGCCGGATGGATCGCACGCCTGGCCGCGGTTTCTCCCAGCATGGGCCTGATGCTCGAGACCACGAACGCGAGCCTGCTCGCTCCTGGAGCGGCCCACGATAACGCGCCTGACAAGGTTCCTGCAAAGCGCTTGCGTACCATCGAAGACGCGGGCAAACAGAATGTTCCGTTTACTACCGGGCTGCTGATCGGCATCGGCGAATCGGTCGAAGACCGGGTTGATACATTGCTTGCCATTCGCGATCTGCACCAGCGCTTCGGTCACATCCAGGAAGTGATTGTGCAGAATTTTCGAGTGAAGCCCACGATTCCGATGGCTCGCTGGCCCGAGCCTGGCCTTGGCGAAATGCTCCGTACCGTGGCAGTAGCTCGCTTGTTACTCCCTGAGATGAATATTCAGGCGCCACCCAATCTCTCCGCGCCATACTATGAGGAATTGCTGGACGCGGGCATCAACGACTGGGGAGGAGTTTCGCCTTTGACCCCCGACTACATCAACCCGGAAAAGCCCTGGCCGCATCTCGCGCAGCTTCGCCTGCGTACCGAGGCAAAAGGGTTTGAGTTGCGGCAGCGTCTGCCGGTGTATCCCGAGTTTGTTCCCGCTGTGGTGGCCAAGCCGGGGCTGCTTTCCGAACGGCTTGCTGCTGCCATTGATCCCGCGGGTTTCGCCCGGAGGGCAGCATGATCTGCGTCCTCACGGGCGGCACGGGTGGCGCAAAGTTTGTAGACGGCTTGCGCCAGGTCATGCCCGCCGAAGAGATCACGCTGGTCGTCAATACCGGCGACGATCTTCTGTGGTGGGGCCTTTATGTTTCCCCCGACATTGATTCGATCACTTACGTTCTTTCGGGAATGTTGAGCCGCGAGCGCGGATGGGGTGTGAAGGGCGACACTTTTCTCTGCCTGCAGGCTATGGGACAACTCGGCGAGCCCACGTGGTTCCACACCGGCGACCGCGATCTGGCCGTGCATTTGTTGCGCTCGCGTCACCTGGCGGAAGGCAAAACGCTTTCCGAGGCCACGGCACTTGTCTGCGACAAGCTTGGCGTGAAAGCCCACATCCTCCCGATGAGCGATTCGCGGGTCGAGACCCGGGTGGACACTCCCGTAGGCGAACTGAGCTTTGAAGAGTATTTCGTGCAGCGCTGGTATCAGGACCCAGTGAACTCCGTGCGCTACGCGGGAGCCTCTGACGCCGAGCCTGCGCCCGGTGTTATTGAGGCCATTCTGGCCGCCGACGCCATTCTGATCGCGCCCAGCAACCCCATCACCAGTATCGGCCCGATTCTCGCCGTGCCGGGGATTCGCGATGCGTTGCTTCGCGCCAAGGGTAAGATTGGCGCCATCAGCCCCATCATCAGCGGCGCCCCTGTGAACGGTCCGGCCGGAATTCTCATGACCGCGCAGGGTCTGCCCTGTTCCATTGCCGGCGTGGCCCAGGCCTATGAGGATTTTCTCGACGTCCTGATCTGCGACACCCGCGACGCACGCGCGGCCGAGGCCCTGCGCAAGACCGGCGTTCGAGTTCAGTGCGCGCAAACCATCATGCGCTCTCCGGAGGATAAAGCCGCGCTCGCCCGAACCGCGTTGGGTCTGGTCTCCGCGTCTCTGCTTTCCAACAAGGGTGAATCCACTCGATCCGTTCCCGGCGACCCGTCTCCAAGCGACCGTCCCTCGGATGAGCAGGCCTCGTCCAATGAAGCACCGGCCCAGCCCTCGGCTAGTCAACTCTCGGGCGATCGTTCTTCGGGCGATCGCTCTTCAGCCGATCATTCTCCAGCCAATCATTCTCCAGCCGATCATTCTTCTGCAGATCATTCTTCTGCAGATCATTCTTCTCCCGAGCCGCCATCTTCTCAAGCTCCGGTGAGCCGACCTTTTACTCGCTTTCACCCGGTGGACGATCCGTCGTGATTCTGGTTCCCGTGAAGAATCTTTCCGGGGCGAAACAGCGCCTCGCTTCGCTGCTCGATCAACCTTCGCGCACCGAGTTGGCGCAGGCCATGCTTCACGATGTGCTTTCGGCTCTTGCCGCCTGGAGCGCCAGCAGTCAAGTGCGGCCCGACGTCGCGGTCGTGACCAGCGATCCCTTCGCGGTGGAACTGGCCGGTCAATATGAGTTCGAAGTCATTCCCGATCCCGAGAATCCTGGGGAAACCGGCGCCATCGAGATGGCTACTCGCGTTTGCGTAGAGCGTGACGCGGCCAGCACATTGGTGATTCCCGCCGATATTCCCCTGATGCAGCCGTGGGAACTCGCAGAGATTCTGAGGCACGCTCCCACCCAAGGCAGCGTTCTAGTCCCCGCTGCAGACGGTCGCGGTACCAACGCGGCTTATCGCAGTCCCGCCGCTTTGTTTCCCCTGCGTTTCGGCAACGACAGCTTCAAGCCTCACCACGCCGCCGCCCAGGCCACTGGAAAACTTTGCGTAGTGCTGCCGCTCCCTGGGATTGCGGTCGATGTCGATAGCCCCGAAGATCTCCAACGCCTCCTGTCGCTTCCCGGCGAAACGCGCGCCCAGCAACTCGCACGGAAATGGGGTATCGGAGCCGGCGTAGGGACAGCCGCTTCGGATGTCCAGCCGCGCAGCGGCAAACTATGAAACCTGGCGCAAGCAGCGGGGTTCGCCTGATTCCGGTCCCGCTCTCGGAAGTAATCCTGCCCGGCGACGCGATCCCGGAAAAACTTCTGCGCTCGCTTCGTGGGCGGCGCGAATCGTTTCGGCCGGGCGATATTCTCGTGGTCAAACACAAAATTGTGTCCAAGGCAGAAGGACAAATCGTGGACCTCGCGAAGGTCAGGCCATCGGCGAGTTCAGCAACCTGGGCAAAGAAATACGGGCTCGACCCACGCGTGATCGAGCTCGCACTGCGGGAGAGCCGCGCCGTGATCCGCCGCAAGAACGGTGTGCTTATCACGGAAACACGTCACGGATTCCTCTGCGCCAACAGCGGCATCGACGTTTCCAACGTCACTGGGGGACGCCACGCCCTGCTGCTCCCCAAAGATCCCGACCGCTCCGCTCGCGAACTTCATCGTGAACTCAAGAAGCGCACCGGCCTAGCCATCCCGGTTATCATCACCGACAGTTTTGGCCGGCCCTGGCGTGAAGGCCTGGTGGATTGCTGCATCGGAATTGCGGGCATGAAGGCTTTACGTGACGATCGCGGACGGCGCGATCCCCACGGCTACAAGCTGCGTGCGAGCGTCGAAGCCGTGGCCGACGAACTGGCTGCGGCCGTGGGTCTGGTTTGCGGCAAACTCAACCGCACCCCGGCCTGCATCGTGCGCGGATTCCGATATGCTCCAGGAAACGGAAACGTCAAGGATCTGCTCCGCCCCGCCAGCACAGACCTATTCCGTTAGACCTGCGGGCGGAGACCTCGCGACCCCGTAACGCAACCGTGATAGCATTTCCCCGAGGACGCACATGAAACGCAAGGAAAAGCAACCCCTTCAAGATGAAGAGAAGCTCGTGCTGAAGGAGCGCTCGGCAGCGATCAAGGACGAAATGGACCTCGTCATCGAGGAGTATGAAAAGCGATTGTTGGGGTCGAACCCGGATTCGATCTCTCTGAAAACCGTGTCGGGCGGTCGACCAGAATCTAATCGATCAAAGTTTTGAGGTGAAACTGTGACTTGCGCTCTTGGTTTGTCAGAACTTGAAACCTTCCCCTCCTTCGATTGGTCCGACGTCGCACCGCGCCTCAGTCCTCCGATCCGCGCTTCCCTGGAAAAGGCTCTGGAATCGCAGAATGGCGGCCTGAATCTCGACGAATCCTACGCTCTCGCCAATTCCGAATCCGACGATCTTCTCGGCCTGCTGGTGGCAGCCAATCTGCTCCGCTCCGAACTGGCCGGCAATCTTGTGACCTACGTGGTGAATCGCAATATCAATTTCACCAACATCTGTTTCGTGGGGTGCAAGTTCTGCGCCTTCAGCCGCGGCCCGCGCGAGTCAGACACTTACTTCCTCAACCCGGAGGAAGTTGCGAAGAAGGCCGTAGAGGCCTCGCAACTCGGGGCCACGGAAGTCTGCATCCAGGGAGGGCTGCCGCACGGGCTGCCTCCGTTTTACTATCGCGACATCCTGCGGGCCGTAAAACGAGCCGTCCCAGGCATGCACATTCACGCGTTCTCGCCCATGGAGATCGTCTACGGGGTCGAGCTCACAGGCATGCCGCTTGCCGATTATCTTTCGATGCTGCGCGACAACGGCCTGGGCACGCTCCCCGGCACCGCCGCCGAAATTCTCGACGACGAGATTCGCCACATTCTCTCTGCCAATAAACTATCAACCGCACAATGGATCGAAGTCATTCGCACCGCCCACCGCGCCGGCATCCGCACCACCTCGACCATGATGTACGGCCACGCGGAAACTCCCGAGCACTGGGTGCGCCAGATGCGGCTGCTGCGCGACCTTCAGAGAGAAACCGGCGGCTTCACCGAATTCGTCCCGCTCGGCTTCGTCCACCAGAACACGTTGCTCTTCCATCAGGGACTCGCGCGTAGCGGTCCCACGCTCGCTGAGCACCTCAAGGTTCACGCGCTGTCGCGCATCCTATTGGCGGGTTCGATCGACAACATTCAGGTTTCGTGGGTAAAGTTGAACCGCCGTCTCTCGCAGCTTTGCCTGCATGCCGGCGCCAACGACTACGGCGGCACGCTCATGGAAGAAAATATCTCACGCGAAGCCGGAGCCAACGCCGGCCAGTACACCAGCCCGGAAGATTTTCAGGCCTTGATTCTTGAGATGGGTCGGATCCCCGCAGAACGCAACACCACCTACTCGCGCATCCGCATCAAGGTGCCGCTCGACGAATTTTCCGCGGAGCAGGCGCTGGAAGCGGAGTTCGCGTGAGCGGAGAGCCTGCGCCTGCAGTTCCCGCGCGTCCCATTGCGATTATCGGCGGCACTGGCCCGGCGGGCACGGGACTGGCGCTACGCTGGGCCCGCGGGGGAGAGACCATCATTATGGGTTCGCGCGACGCGCAACGCGCCCGGGATGCTGCCGCCAACATTCGAGGCAAAGTTGGATTCGGAGCGCTCGTCTGGGGCATGGAGAACAGCGCGGCCGCCGCGGCCGCCGACATTCTGGTGCTCACCGTCCCGTTCGAGAGCCAGGCCACGCTCCTCAAACAACTCAAGCCGGCAATCACCGAGGGCAGCATTCTGATTGACGCCACCGTCCCGCTCGCAGCCGGAGTTGGCGGACGCGCCTCCCGCACTCTCGGCGTGTGGCAAGGCTCGGCCGCGCAGCAGGCCGCCGAACTTGTGCCCAAAGGAGTAAGCGTCGTCGCAGCCTTCCACAATGTTTCCGCGGAACTGCTGAATGGAGACGCTCCGCTCGATTGCGACGTCATCGTCTGCAGCGACGATCCCGACGCCGCTCAACTCACGCGCGAGTTGGCCGCGAAAATTCCTGGAGTCCGCGCCATCGACGGCGGCAAACTGGAAAACACCCGCATTGTGGAGCAGATCACCGCGCTGCTGATCGGTCTGAACATTCGCCACAAAGGCCATGCGGGAATCCGCATTACCGGCTTGCCGCCCGAAGCGTATCGAGTCGGCAACCACTGACTTCGAGAATGTCAGCAGAGACAAAAGTCACTCTTCGCGCAGCAGTATCATGGGATCCACCGACAGCGCGCGTCGTGCCGGAATCCACGTTGCCAGCAGCCCTAACAGCGCCATGGCCAGAACCACGCCAACCAGGACCAGCGGATCGCGCGGAGTTGCCTGATACACGATGAGCGCGAGCACCCGGCTCGCCAGAAGTCCAAGCAGCAGTCCTGCCGCCGAGCCATAGGCCAGCAATTTGAAGGAGCGTCCCAGCGCCGCCTTTAGCAGTTCCCGACGCTGCGCGCCGAGGGCGGCACGAATGCCCAACTCCCGCAACCGCTTGCTGACCGAATACGCCGCCATGCCGAAGATGCCGGTTATCGCCAGCACGGCGCCCATCGCGCCCATCACACCCAGCGATACCGTGGCCACCTGCGGGGGAAACAGGGCGCCTCCGATTTCGTCCAATCGCGTTTCAATCGTAACCGGCAGCCCGGGGTCAAGTTCGTGCAGCGTGCTTCGTATCGCCGCCCCCAGTGGCTGCGGATCGCGGCTCGAGCGCACTACCACCCATGCGGAATTCGACGGCCACTGCAGAAGGGGCAGGAACATTGCGGCTTGCGGATCTTCGGTGAGCCTTGCGTATTTTCCGTTTTCTGTGAGGCCGACTACTTGCACGCGAGTTCCATCCGCCAGCTTGTAGTAGCCGCCGATTGCGTTCTCGACCGAACCGAGAATCTTGTGGGCAAACTCCCGATTCACCACCGCCACTCGAGGCGAGTCTTTATCGTCATGCCAGGTGAAACTCCGGCCGGCCAGCAACGTAGTGCCCTCGGCGTGAAGATATTCGGGAGATATGTGGTAAATGAAAGCGCTGGCGGCGGCATTCGACGGCCGAAGATCGATGGTGCGATCGGTAAAGACACTCGTGGTGTTCTGGTCATTCAGCAACAGCGCATCGCTCAAGCCCACCGACTCTACGCCGGGAAGCGCGGCCAGGGCATCGATCATGCGCTTTTGCATCGGGGCCACCCGGTCGCCGCTGTAAGCAGCGTTGCGCAGATCGGCGCCCACCAGGATGGAGTGCTGGGTTTCAAAACCGAAATTGCCGTGCAGCGCATGGACCAGTCCACGCAACGCGACCATGGAGGAAGTGACCAGCACGGCGCAGATCGCAATTTGCACCGCCAGCAACACATCCCGGGCAGTCACGCGCCGTCCCGGTGTACTGGTGGATCCCGACTTCACGACCTCATACGGGTTGGTGCGCAGCACCTGGCCTACCGGGACTGCTCCGAAAAAGAAGCCGCTGATCAAGCTCAGAACCAAAGCGACTGCGTAGACGGTTGCGTCCGGGTTTACCGGGGTATGCATGGGAAAATTCCCGAAGGGCTGCCAATCGCTCAACCAGCGCAAGAAAGCCACGCTGACCCACAACCCAATGACTCCTCCGGCCAGCGAAATCAGCACAGATTCCGTAAACAGCCCGCGCAGAATTCGTTTACGACTTGAGCCCAGAGCGAGTCGTAGGGCAACTTCGCGGGAACGGTCCGCGGCGCGCGCCGCAAACAGGCTGCCCAGGTTGGCGCACGCGGACAGCAGAATCAATCCGGCCAGCAGCATCAATCCCGCGATGAATGCCTTTACCCCAGGAGCAAACTGATCACCCAAAAGGTTTGGGCGGGCCAAGGAATAACCCGATTGGCGCTCGTCTTTCGGGTAAGTCTTCTCAAGATATGCGCCTATCGAGTTTAGATCGGCGGTTGCTGCTGCCACGGTGACTCCCGCCTTAAGGTGTCCGACCACCATGAACACCCAACGGTTGGCCCGATCGTTCAGCTCATTCGCGCCATCGATCTGCTCGTGATTCACCATGGGCACGAAGAAAGTTGGCGAGGCGAATATAATCGTCCCGCGAAATGCAGGCGGCGCCACTCCGATAATGGTAAAAGGATGCTGGTTCAACTGAACCACACGGCCGACCACGCCGCGATCATCGTGAAAATGGGAGTGCCAATACTCGTAGCTGAGCACCATGTAGGGTGCGCTGTTCGGGCCCTGCTCATCGAAAGCGTGGAAGAAGCGGCCAAGATAGGGCTGAATCCGTAACGCGTCGAAGTAGTTCCCGCTCGCCTCCACACCCCACACAAGGGATGTACCTTCCCCGCTGTTCAGCGCTACCTCATCAATGCCAAAGCCTGTCAGCCCATCAAAGCTGTGGTTGCGGTCGCGCAGGTCGAGATAGTCGGGATAGGACTGATTGGTGTCGAAATTGGGATGGCGCTCGATTACGTAGAGGCTCTCCGCCTGAGGCACATTCAGCGGCCGCAGAATCAGACCGTTCATAACGCTGAACACCACGGCGTTTGCGCCGATCGCCGTAGCCAGCGTGATGACGGCGGCGATGGTGAATCCGGGAGACTTACGCAACTGGCGGAGGGCAAGTCGCAGGTCCTGCTGCAGGATGGTCATGATCGGCCTCCGGATGCCAATTCAGCGGCATGCTCAAAATAGGCAATTCGAGAGCCAAAGTGCTGCCACCGCAAATGTATCAGAACAAAGCGGGTAGCCGAATCGCGCAGGGAGCGGCCCTATCGGCATGTCCGGTTTCGCCAGAGGGCGTCCACAAATGAACAGTTCGAGATAAACAATTCGAGATAAACAACCTACGATCCACCCGCGAGCCGGCTAGTCGTCCACCACCCGCGCCGTCATTTCTTCGGCGGGTTCGCCGCCGGCCATGGCCTGAGCCACAATGAGCCGGCGTGCTTCTACGCGAATCTTGGGCAATTGCAGGCCGAACCACCAGGCACCCGCCACCGCGGCCAGGCCGCCCATGGCAACCGTGATCGGCGCGCCGAGTCGGTCCGAAAGCGCACCACCCAGCAGTGCTCCGATCGGTGCCATCCCCATGAACATCATGGAATACACGGCCATCACCCGCCCGCGCAGGGAATCCGGCACCATGGCCTGAATCAACGTGTTCGAGGCCGCCATCTGCAGCATGATGAAATATCCCACGGGCAGCAGCAGAGTCACCGAGAGCCAGAACGATTTCGAAGCCGCGAAAAGCATCAGGCTCACGCCAAATCCGGCGCAGCACACCGTAACCCATCGTCCCAGACCCTTTACACCCGAACGCATCGCAAGAGTGAGCGCGCCCAGCAGCGCGCCCACACCGGCTGCGCCCATCAGAATTCCCAGCCGCACGGCTCCCAGGTCGTGCGCTCCGATCAGCGAGGCGAACTCCTGCCCGCCGCTATGCAGAATCCTGTCGGCAAAAATCGGCATCAGCACCACATACGGCATCCCAGTGACGCTGACCACCCCCAGAAGCAGCAGCAGGGCGCGAATCGGCGCCGTGTGCTCCACGAAATGGAATCCCTCACGAATATGTTCGAGGGGCGAAGTCTTGCTCGAAACTCTGGGCGCCGCCTCCACTCTCATCAGCAGCAATCCTATAATCACGGCGATATAGCTCACGCCGTTCGCAAAAAAGCACCAGCCCTCGCCGAGCCTCGCCACCAGGACGCCCGCCACAGCCGGCCCGATCACGCGCGCTCCGTTGAACATGGAAGAGTTGAGCGCGATCGCGTTCATCAAATCTCCCTTGCCCACCATATCCACCAGAAACGATTGCCGTCCCGGGATGTCGAATGCGTTCACTACCCCCAGCAGAGCCGCCAGCACGAACACATGCCACACCTGCACTCTGCCCGTGAGCGTGAGCGCGGCCAGCACAAATGCCAGCAGCATCGACACGGTTTGTGTCGCGATCACCACGTGCCTCCGGTTGGTGCGATCGGCGGTGATGCCTCCGATCGGCGCAAACAGAAAGACTGGAATCTGGCTGGAGAAGCCGACCGCCCCCAGCAGCAATCCCGATCCGGTCAATCGGTAAACGAGCCAGGATTGAGCCACGGTCTGCATCCAGGTACCGGTCAGGGAGATTAATTGTCCGCTGAAAAACAGCTGGAAGTTGCGATGGCGCAGGGCCCGTCCCGCGGCCTGCCAGCGCAAGCCCCCATCGGAAGAAGGCGATGCAGCAGCGCTTGCCGGCGCATTTTCTGGAATGGAAGTTTTCGACTCAGCCACGTTCGATTCTTTGGATGATGCGGTGCCCGTCCAGGCACCACTATATCGCGAAGCTTATTTCGGGCGTCGGCACTCATCGCAGCAAGCCCATCGCCATCTTCCCCTGTTTGCTTCGCGTGCACTGCCACTCGTCACTGACTTGCAACTGTTCAACACGTCTGTCATGAGTTACAGTTCTCTTACCCCTTACGCTTCCCCCGGCGAGGCCCCAGGAAGGAATGCGCCCCATGACCCCTCCTCCAGTTCGAGTGGAACGCCGTGCCGGACAGCGTTTTCCGTATCTTCTTCCGGTTCTCGTTCGCGACGTGTCGAGCGGCGCCGAGGCTCGCGGCTTCACCCAGGACCTGAGCTCGCGCGGTGTCTTCTTCTTCACCGATGCGGCTTTCCGTGAAGGGACAAAAGTCGAGCTTACCCTCACTATGCCTTCCGAGATCACGCTCGGCGAGGACATGCGAGTGCGCTGTCGCGGCCAGGTTTTGCGTGTGAGTTCACCCGCGGATACATCGCAGCAGGCTCCGTCGCAAAAGGATTTAGCACCAGCCTCCGCCGCCTTCGCTGATCCGCGCGCCGAAACTAAAATCGGCGTGGCGGTTCGTTTGCAGGGTTACGAGTATCTTCCCGGGGTTATGGATTCTTCCGGGTATCAGCGCGTTTCCGCTCTCCACGAGAGGCGCCATGAACCTGAAGACGACCAGCCGGCCTTGACCGCTGCGAGCCTGCACTCGCGCTAGAACGACTCCCTTGGACCGATGAGCGGACCGCCAAGCGGCGACCGGTTTCCCAGCGACTGCTTTCCCAGCGGCCTGCGAGATGCGGTGTTAAGTGATATTGCCGCGTTTCACACGGTTTCACCCCTGCTTCTCCCGGTTTTTCTGGCACGATCGTTGGCCCCAGCTGGCACCTTTGAGCCCTTTTCAATGCCGCATTCTTGGCTTACAATCTTCTCAATTGGACCCAGTCTCCCTTCCGCAGCTGGTTCGCCCTTCGTTGTGTTCTTGTCTCTGGCAACGTTTGGGGGACTTTCGCGCAGCAAGTACGTTGGTTCCGATTGGAGCCTATTACCTAAGTCACTTGGCGGGGTGTGAGTTCTCTTTCTAACATGCAAACACCGAGAGAAATCAGCGAGAACCGCACCATGCATGGGATCGCCGTCGCCCTCCTGACCGAGGACCGGGAACACTTATCCGCGCTCAAGGAGCGGCTGGAGACCACCCGCCTGGGGCGGGCCGTTTTCAGCCAAGTTGGCTTTCCCGCCGGCCCCACTGATCCCATCCTTCGCCAGATTCAGGATTCGCGCGCCGAAGTGGTCATCCTGGATATTCCGGTACAGGATTCACAACGCGCGATCAACGCTGTGGAACTCATTCACTCGACGACCCAGCAGATTGCGATTTTCGCCAACGGTGAGATGACGCAACCGGCCAACATCGTCAACAGCATGCGCGCCGGGGCCTGTGAATATCTCGACAATTCCGCCGGCGTTGAAGCCTGGCTCGAGGCTCTCACCCGCTTCAGTTCCACGCGCACGCGGATCCGCGGGGGCGCGGGCAAAGCTCCCATCTTCACGTTCCTCAGCGCCAAAGGTGGCGCGGGAGCCACCACCGCCGCCGTTAATACCGCCGTGGCTCTGCAACAGGCTTACGGAAACGTAGTGCTGGTGGATTTCGCTCCCATCGGCCATGCGGCGCTGCATCTGAATCTGCGTCCTCAGTTCGGAGTGCTGGACGCGTTGCAGAATCTTCATCGTCTCGATGGTTCCCTGCTCGAAGGTTTCATGACTCCGACGAAAGAAGGTTTGCACCTTCTGGCCGGCCCGCAGCAGCCCAATGACGCTGCAGCCACTCCCGCCGAGTTGGCGCGTCTGTTCGATCTGCTCGTCAGCCACTACCGTTACGTCGTCATCGACGGTTCCAGCCGGCTTGATTCCACCACCCGCTTGCTGTCCGACCTTTCCAACGCCGTGCTGGTCGTCGCCCAAACCGACGTGGTCTCGCTCTGGAGCGCCGGCCGCATCCACTCCTTTCTCGAAGAAGGAACGGGACGCGACCGCATGCGCATGGTGCTGAACCGCTACAAAAAAATTCCCGGATTTACCGATGAAGATGTGGAGCAGGCCACAAACTGCAAAGTTTTGTGGAAGGTTCCCAACGCGTTTCACGCGGTCTCGCCCGCGATCGATCACGGCACTCCCGTAGTTCTGCAGGAAGGCCTGGAGATCAGCCGTTCTTATCGCGCTCTGGCCAAAGCTCTCGCCGAGGCCTCCACCAACTCCGCTGGCGGCCCCGATCTTGCCTACGACCACGAGAAATCCGCCGTCAAGAAAGCTTTCCCGCGTCCCAGCCTCTCGCCTGTACGGGCCGGCCAGTAGCCCAATCCGCCCGCCGTTATTCGTTCAATAAATTTCTTGGATTTTTAATTCTTCGCAGCCGGCGCCTCCGCCTCCTGCGGAAACAACCTGAATGCCACTTCCTGCGCCTGCGAAGTCACTTTCTTGTCGGGACTGGTCGTGTTTTCCGTAAGCGTTCCCTTCAACACGTAATACGCTTCTTCCTCGGGAGTCTTCCCCTCCCCGCGCTCGAAGGCTCCATTGAACTCGAACCATACCGCGTGCACTGGCTTTGTCGTGAAACTTAATTTGTTGCCATCGAGTTTGCCGGTCTTGAAGAACTGGTCGACAAACGTGCTCTTTTCGTTCCCGCTATCTCCGAATCGTGAAATGAATCCCGTCACCTGCCCCGCATCTTCCACGGTGATCTGCACGTATTCACCTTCCTTCAGGAAGGTGTAGGTCCCCGAGTATTGTTTTCCGCCGCCGGGATCCGCCGCCGCCGCAGATGCTGCCGAAGACGCTAGTTTCGAGGCCGCGCTAGCAGTCTGCGCGGCTGGCCTGGCTTCCTGCGCCGGCAACAGCAGGGCCACGATCATCGCCACCGCGACGGCAGCCAATCTGTAAACCTCTTTCATGATGGCTCTCCTGACATTTCCATCCTACGCTGCTCGGACTGACCGCGGCGCAGATCACAATGGCGCGTGCCGTGAACGGAACGCTTATCCCATGTCCTTCCGGCTTTTCCGAACCGCCTCGTGGCATCTAACATAGTTCCATGTCCGAAGCCCGAATCCAGCCGGCCGCGCCGCCCCTGCAAGCCGCGCCGGTCCCCGGCTTTCTCGTTGAACTGGATTCCTGGCCTCGCGTATTCTTCAGCAATTTTCGCGACCTGATTTTTCGCCGCCGCGCTCCACTCCAGCTTGAATCCGCTCCGGCTCCGTTCTGGACTGACGTTTTCGTGCGACGACGGCTGCCCTGGCTCCGCTTCGTCGAATCGATCGCGTATCACATTCTCGCGCTGGAAGCACTGCTCTTCTTTTCGCGTTTCTCGTCACTGCAGCCCCTGCCCCAGCCTCGCCCCATGTTTAATCATGCCCAAGTCATTACCTATGAGCCGGTCGAATACCTGCCTCCGCTTGATACTCGACGCGCCGAAGCCACGCCCTCTCGCAAGGCGGACCCCGAGCTTTCCAGCCAGCCGATCATTTCTTTGCCTCCAGAAGCCGACAACCGTTTCCAAACCATCGTAGCTCCGCCTGTGGTCAAGCTGAAGCACGACGTTGCTTTGCCGAACATTGTGGCCTGGCATAACCAGAGTTCGCCGGGCCCGCAGCTTGCGATCGCGCCTCCTCCCCTCGTTATGGCATCGAGCATTACTCGCATCGCGCCGGAAGTCTCAAACTCCGTGGTCGCTCCGCCACCTGACCTGTGGGCGAGCCTGCAGAGCGCAATCCCGAAGTCTCCGCAGCCAGCGGTTATCGCTCCGCCGCCCCGCGTCGAGAATTCTCCCGTGCGCTCCCTGGGAGATCTCAACATCGGCCGTGCTGCCGTGATTGCACCCGCACCACGGCTTCCCGTCGGTGAACAACGCACAATCTCCCGAGCGGCCACGCCCATGAGTGATGTCACCTCGCAGGTGGTGCCGCCTCCACCCAAACTGGCCCCATCGGGATACTCCGCGGCAGGCGCGCGTGTGATCGCACTCAATCTTCATCCCGCAGTCGGCGCCCCTCCCGATCCACCCTCCGGCAACCGCCGCGGCGCTTTCGCGGCCTCTCCAGAAGGACATCGCGGAGCGTCTGGCAGTCCTGGAATCTCCGGAAACACTTCCAGCGGAAACCCGAACCGCGGCAGCGCTTCCGGTCCGAGCGACAAGAGCGACGTTCCCGCGGGGCTTTATGTAGGGAAGGCTGCGAATGCTACAACGTCCGCGTCATCACCCGTGGCCGGCGACCCTGCTGGGAAGACTCCCTTGCGGGAAAACTCCGTGAACCCTCGCCTGCTCGCCAGCCTTTCGCCTGCGGGCACGAGCATTCCGACGCGTTCAACTCAACCCGAAGGCGCAGCGAAACTCTCCGAAGCCGAGCGCGCAGTTTTTGGCGACCGTAAGTTCTACTCGCTCACCCTCAACATGCCCAATCTGAATTCCGCCGGAGGCAGCTGGGTGATCCGCTTCGCCGAGATCAGGAAGGATTCTGCCGCGGATTCCGTCGGCCTGTCCGCGCCCACCGCCACTCGCAAGATAGATCCCGCATATCCTCTGCAGCTGATGCGTGAGAACGTTGCCGGGACGATGATTGTCTATGCGATCATCCGTGCCGACGGCAGCGTGGGAGCCGTCCGCATCCTGCGCGGCATCGATGATCGCATCGACCCGTTCGCCAGCCAGGCGATCTCGCAGTGGCAGTTCCGGCCCGCTACAAAGAACGGCGAGCCCGTCGAGGTGGAAGCTACTTTTCTGATTCCGTTTCGCCCGGGGCGTCCGGAATCAAGATTCTAGAAGGCGTTGGTAGATCTCCGCGGCTGGGCTGGATTGATGACCTGAGGGGCTAAAGTGCGTGTGTGGAAACTCTGTCTCTGGGGGAGCAGTGGAAGAAGAACCGCCAAACTCCAGCCGCGGAGCGGGGAATGTGATAGCCCGGCACGTAAGTGACGGGACGAGCGGGAAGAGAGAGCGAGTCCCGAGCGGACGACACCAGTACTCACGCACACTCTAAAGCCCGCACCCGATGACTACCGCGTAGCGCCCTTTTTCTTCTCCAGCGCTGCATAGATCGCCGGATCGGTGCACACTTCGTAGTAAGACCGTTCAGTCCAGCCCTTCACCGAGAAATCTCGCGGATCAATGCGCGGGACGCGGCTCTCTCTGACAACAATTTTGCGGAAGATATCGCGGTCGACCGGAACCATGCCGGTGGAGAGTTTGTATTCGCCTTTGTCGGATGAGGCCATCGATGCCGGCAGTTTCACGTTGAGCGGCTGCAGCGAAATCTCCTGCTGCAACTTCCGGAACGCCGCTTCGTTCATGCGAATGCCGCCCAGGTTGAAGCTGATGATCGAATCCTCGCTGTTTCCCCCGGCCACAGGCTCCGCCGACTGGAAAGCATAAACGTGGAACGGACCAGCTTGCGACTCCATCACCTTCCGCGCCTGCTTGTTGCAGGAAGAAAGGCGGTCACTCTCGTTCAGAGCCTCTGAAATCATGATCTGGTGCTCGCCGTCCATGAGATAGAGCGGCGCGGACTCCTGCAGCGTGATGCCTACTCCCAGTTCCAACCCGGGCATGCCAGAGCGCTGCACCAGTTGGTTGTAACCGCGCACAATTTCAATGATCTCCCGCGCCAGCACGCACATGCGGCTCACGGCGAGTCCGGGCTCGCCTTCGCGCTCGAGAATCGCCAGAATGATCGCGTCACCTTCGAGAAAAACTTTCCGCGCGCCGTACTTGGCTAGCAGCTTGTTGACCGGATCGTAAAAATTCAGGCTGAAATAGGAAGCCGGATTCAGGCCCTGGTCCATCAAGGTGCGCGTCAGCCGGGTGGAATCGCGCACGTCGGCTTTCAGCACTACGTGGCGCGTCACTTTCTCTTCGCCGGTCTGTGCTTGCTCTTCGGGCAGCAGGAATTCGTAGAGTGTGCCATTGACCTGCGAAAGCTCCCGCATGCGGTCGTTAGCGACCAGGTTCACGGCATCGAGCGCGGAGTTCAGCGTTTCCAGGCGGCGCAGGTCGCGGTGGTAGTGAAAAAAGTCCTGCAGAAACCGCGCCGCCACCTTGGCGCGTTCCGCCCCGCGGCAGCTCGCCACTTTCGCCACTGCGCCATACAGGCTATTGGGAGAAAGATTCCTGTGTTCCTGGATCATGCGCTCGACGCGGTCGCACTCGGTGCGGTCGGTGAGCGCGTTCTTCAACTGCTGCGGATTGATGCGCGGCGCGTACTCGCTGAGCAGCGGCACCACCGAGTAAGAAGCGATCACATGCTCCATGACCCCTTCGTCTTCGAGCAGCCGTACCCAGGCCGCCAGCCGTTCTTGCTGCGCCATGCCTTCGTCGGTCGATTCGTCCGGGGTTCCGCCGCCTACCAGGGCCCGCGCGTTGTCGCGCACATTCATCCAGGAGTCGAGGGTCTCACCGCTCGTGTCTTGTCCATACAGTGAGCGCAGAAACACCGAAACCACTTCGCGCAGCCGCCCATAGCGGTCGGCATCGCGGTCCCAGTTACCCATCATCACGTAATGCTCGGCGCACAGAAAGTCGTCGCGCCCGTCCTCGGAAAACGCCAGCCGGTTCACAAACAGCGCGTAGCTTTCGCCGTCCTGACCGAACAGCGAGCGCCGGGTGCGCGCCAGCGTTCCTTTTTCTACTTCGCGCAGAGTCTCGAACAGCTCCTGCCCGGTTTTGCGCAGGATGATTTTCTTGCGAACCTGGAACCCGGCCACGCGGTCGCGGTATTCCATCGCCTGATGTTGCCGCATTCCGTCGTAATTCTTCAGCAGGACTCGGCAGCGTTCCAGCACCTGCGCAAACTGCTGGTTCATTTCCGTGCGCAGGAATTTCGTGACGGCCAGGCGAGCCAGTAAGTCAACGGGGATTTTGCCTTCTTTTTTTGCACGATTCAGTGCCGCGACGTGCAACTCCGACAAAATCCCTTTCCACTCGCCGGGATCGCTCTTTGCTCTGCCTTCGCCCCCGGATTCGAGCCGCACCTGGCTGCGCAGCCACGCAGGTCCCTGCACCGATTGCGCGGCCTCGGCCAACAAGAGGCCTTCCACTTCTCCATGGCGTGCGATCTGGCGGGCGATGTGCGCCCGCGTGGCCTCAGCGAATTTTGTACTGAGCACTACGTCATGCCGCAGATTGTCCACACCCACGGCCAGCCCCTCGAGCGACACCGCGGGCACGGATGTAGCTAGCATGGGCAGCGCCGGCTTTTCTGGCGCTCCGCCTAGGCGAAAGAATGGGATTCTCGGCATCGCTCCCTGGTAGGTGCTGTTCGGAAGTTGCTGATTACACAGCTACATACCGAGGCTATCACGCTGGCATCGGGCGGCTAAAGTTACCTAGGTTACGGGCTTAACTTGCGGGATTGATTGGGCTTAGAGACGATGAGCTAATTTGTAAATCCGAATCGCCACTCGCTACTGGCTTTTCGCCCGCGCCGCCTCGAACTCATCACCCTTTTGCCATCCGATCAGTTGATTAAAGCTCGCGGCTTCCCAGCCCAGGGCGAAGCCGAAGCGCGCCATGGCTCCGTCGGCCACGAAGTCTGACTCGGGATGGTATTCGTCGCTTGGCTGGTGATAGTGCTTCTCGTTGTACTCGCGGGCCTGCTGCAAGCCCCAGGCCTCATCATGGCCTTTGAACTTCATGCCTTCATTGATGGAAAACGCCGGAATGCCCACGCGCGCCAAACTGAAATGGTCGGAGCGGTAGAAATGCCCCGCCTCCGGCCTTGAATCCGGACGAATCGCCAGGCGAAATTCTTTTGCCATGGCCTCCACCCACGGATAAAACGTGGTCCGCTCGGCCCCTGAAACCTCCACTTCCTGCGGAGCGCCCAGCGGCGGTATATCGTCATAGTTTAAATCCAGCGTAATCTTTCCCGCTGGCAGGGGCGGATGCTTCCCCAGATACTCCGACCCAAGCAGTCCCTGCTCTTCTGCCGTCACTGCAGCAAACAGAATCGACCGCCGCGGCCGCTGGACCGATTGGCTGTAGGCGCGCGCCACCTCCAGCAGGATGCCGCATCCGGTGGCATTGTCGTTGGCGCCGTTGTAGATGTTGTCCCCCGCCATCTCGGGGCGAATGCCGAGATGGTCGTAATGCGCCGTGTACATGACAGCTTCGTCCTTCAGCTTGCGGTCCGAGCCAGGCAGCATGGCCAACACGTTGTTCGACTCGAAATTCCGCACTTTGCTGACCATGTGCGCCTTCAGCTTCGATCCTATGTTCACCGGACGAAAATCCCGCGATCGCGCTTCCGCCAGCATCTGGTCGAGGTCAAGCCCCGAAGCCGAGGCCAGTTTTCTGGCCACGTCGGCCTGCACCCACGATGCGACTTTCAGCGCCGGACCCTCCAACTTAAGAAACGACTTTTCCCCTGAATTCGAGTTCCGCACCACTTCCCACGGATAGCTTGCCATCGCCTCCACGTGAATCAGAATCACGCCTACTGCGCCTTTGCGCGCCGCTTCTTCATACTTGTAAGTCCAGCGCCCGTAGTACGTTAAGGCCTTGCCTTTGAAGAATTTAGGGTCATCGGAGGGCGGCTCGTTCACCAGCATCAACAGCACTTTGCCCCTGACGTCTGCGCCTTTGTAATCGTCCCAGTTGTATTCAGGAGCTTCTATCCCGTAGCCCACATAGACGATGTCGGCTTCCACATCCGACTGCGCTTGCTGCGTTTCGTCGTAGGCCACGTATTCATCCAGCGGCTTCAATTCCATGGGTCCGCCGCGTTTGGGAATGAGGGAGAACCTGGTCTCCGGCAGGGTGGTGATGCCGATCAGGGGCACTTTCTGCAAATAGCCTCCGTGGTCGCCGGCCGGCTTCAGCCCGTACTCAGCGAACTGCGTCGCCATGTATTCGGCGGCGATGTCGCCGCCGCGCTGTCCCGTGCCGCGGCCCTCCAGCAGGTCGTGGGAAAGAAAGCGCACATGCCAGCGAATATGTTCGGGATTGATGGTCTCCAGCGCGTTGAATGCCGCTCCCGGCAGGCGCACCGAGATAGGATCGCGCTTCGCCGCCGGTGTCGCCGGCTCCGGACTTGCCCCGCCACCCTCAGCCCACGCCAGCAGGCCGAGCATGGCGATGGCGACGGCCGCAACGCTTCTCTTCATCGCGATACGAATCGCAGTACGAATAACGATGGCTTGCATAGATCGGCTTTCTCCCCAAACCAGCAGCACACGCCTGGGAAAGCACGGAATTCTTGGAATTTGTGTTGATGCTGAACGAATTGTATCGGAGAGTGGGGATTTTGATGCCAGGGGAACACGCGGACTCACCCACACGGGAGTGCAAGCACTCCCGCGGCAACCCACCTATCAAGGAGGGTTCCGGACTTGTGTTGGCTCTAATCTGCGAAAATCAGCATGATCCGTTGCCCCGCGCCCGGCGGGGTCAGTTTTTCGCGCTTCAACCAGCGCGGAAATCGCGCACGTCTTCGCCTGCCTGGAAGACTATGGCTGGAGCAGTCTTGCCCGCTTCTGCCATCTTGCGGTTGATTTCTTCGAAGTCGGCCTTCACCCAGCCGACGCTGGAAACTTCAATCTCGCCGTCCTGGGCTATCCAGAAGATGGTTGGAACGTTGGTCAGGCCGTAGGCGCTCGAAACGGGATACTTTTCGGTATCGTCGAGCAAAACCGGAAACGTCAAGCCAAACTCTTTGTTGAAGGCGGCTGTGTCCCGGGCGTTGTTCTGCGACACTCCCAGCAGCTTTACGCCTTTCTGCCCGTAGGCCTTATGCAGCCGCTCTAGAAAGGGGAACGCATACTGGCAGGTCGGGCAGGAGACCTTGAAAAATGCCAAAACGACTGGCCCGTGGGCGAGTTCTTCCCGCAGCGAAAACCGTTTGCCGTCCGTCGCCTTTAGTTCAAATTCGGGGGCTTTCGTCCCGACGGTTAGTGCTGCCATTGCTTGTCCTCCCCTTTTGTCTTTTCAGGATATTCCGCAGCCAGCGCATACCCTTACTGCTTTGACCTAATTTCATTTTAGATGACGCGGGACAATCGAGTGGATCACTGGCAGCCGCCCTTTTGAACACTGCATTTCCAAAGGTATAGGCAAGTCGCGGAGCGCTTCCTCGAGCTCTGGGCAGGAGTCCGGACACAAACATGTGGGCCCGGCGGTGATCGTGATGTGGTCGTTTGATTGACTCACCTGAGGTCCACGGCGCTCCTGCGCTTCAAAGTCGGCTGACGCCTGGGTCCCGGCCGTACAGCAACCCGGCACGGGCTTCGTCTCGGCCGGGAGTTGGAAGGTGTAGGTCAACGAATAAGAAGTCTCTGCCTCTGCGCATCCGCGGCAATCGAAGCGCGACTTCTGGACGCTGTCCAGAGCGGCCTGCTTGAGCAACAAATGTCCGCTGACCACGTCCGCCGACTCGATGGTGCCATCCTTCCGGATTACGACTTGCACTTTCACATCTCCAGAGATCCGAGCCTGCCGCGCTATCGCGGGGTATATCGGGGAATACAGCTTAGTGAGCACGGCTCTGGTTTCCGGGGGCGTGGCGCTGCTCGCGATCTGAGCTGCGGCGTTCGCAGCCGTCGCCAATGAATATATAGCGACCACAGCAAATTGCAGCGTTAAGGGTAGAGCGCGCTTCATACCTACGATTCTAGTCTCGGATCAAGGCGGGAAAAACAGCAATCCCCTTCGTCGCGATTCGTTCTCCGTGCCTCTGTTTCTCTGTGGTGGATTCGCCTTCAGAGCAATTCCGCCTTCCGTAGAATCTTGCGTGCCAATCCGGTCAGTGCGACCCGTCCCAAGCGCTCTGCTGCAATCCATTTCCCGTTAACGTGCGCTTGCGCGGCGGATCGCCACACCCGTACGGTGTAGTCCGTTACCGTAATCGAATGCTTGAGCGCAAACGATGGCTTGGACGCGCCGTTGCCGGCGGCAACCTCCGGCAACTCCCACATGCCCGCCATCAGCGACGCATCCCGCGCCCGCTGCACCAGAAGCACCTCGCCGCCGCGGCCGTCTTCATCTCGAAAATTCAGCGCGTAATGAATTTCGCGCTTCTTCTGCCGCGCCGCCTTCGCGGCCGCCGGCATCTCTCCGCGGGTTGCGCACAAGTCCACCACCGGGCACGTCAAACACCCCGGCGCGCGCGGTGTGCACACGGTCGCGCCCAGCTCCATCATGGCCTGATTGAAGTCGCCCGGCCGCTTGCGGTCGAGCAAGTCCTCCGCGGCCTGCCACAATTCTTCGCTCGTAAGCCGCCGCCCCGAAACCCGCCGCAGCACGCGCTCCACATTTCCGTCGACCACCGCGACCGCCTCGCCAAATGCAATGCTGGCAATCGCGGCCGCCGTGTAGCGGCCAATCCCCGGCAGTTCCCGCCATTCCTCGGCGGTCGCCGGAAACTTCCCACCCAACTCTCGCACTACTACTTTTGCTGCCGCATGAAGCATCCGCGCACGCCGGTAATATCCCAGGCCGCTCCACGCCGCCAGCACGTTGTCCTCACGCGCCCCGGCTAACTTCTGCACTGTCGGGAACCGGCGCAGGAATTCCTCATAGTGCCCGATCACCGCGGCCACTCGCGTCTGCTGCAGCATGATTTCCGACAGCCATACGCGGTAGGGATCGCGGCTCTCGCGCCACGGCAGATCGCGCGCGTGCCGGGCGTACCAGGCAAGCAGATTCCTGCGAAAACGCGTTGGTGAGGGACTCGAAGCGACCCCGGAGATGACTTGAGGCTGGATCACAATTCAGGCTGCGCCCGGCGTGATAAAGGGATTTCTGATTCGCACGGTGCCATACCGGCGCCCGTGTTCAAAGTCTTCGGAAAGAATCTCTAGCAGTCCGTAGTGCTCGGCGTACGCCCAAAGGTGAGCATCGAACCAGGGGAGCCGGTAAGCCGCCATGCCGTAGAGTGCCATGCGGAATACGTGGTCGTTGGGATAAAGTACGGGAAACTGCACCATGAACAATTCGACTTGCCGCGTGGCATCTGCAAGCGTCATGAGGGGCGCGCTCTGCCCCCGCAGTCGGGTCACGGAATTCACAAACTCAACCAGCGACTGGTGCGGAATACGCAAGTCTCCAGAAACCTCACCGGCGCGCAAGACTTCGAGGGCCGCGGCGCGCTTGACCGGGTCTCGCGGGTCGCAGCGGTAGACCAGGATGTTAGTGTCGACGAGGGTAACCACGTGGTAGGCCTCGATCATCGTTGTAAAGATCTTCGCGCGTCCAGCCACGATTCTCGCGGGTTAGGTGCGAGCCTTTGGCTTTTGCTTCGTTCAACTGATCGGCCTGGAGTTCATCGAGCCATTTTGTATTGGCATCAAACACAGCCAGCCGTTCCTTCACTGTCAATTCGTGCACGGACTTGGCTTTGTGGCGAACGAGTTCGACACGAATGCTCTCCCCGGCTGGGATCCACTCCAATTCATCTCCGGGGCGGATGCCGTATTGGTCGGCGATGGCCTTGGGCACGGTCAATTGCAGTTTGCTGGTGACCTTTGGCATTTCCTTACTATATCAAGGATCATGTCCTTACTGTAAATCTCAGCTGCCTGCTGTCCTCGGGAGTTGGCCCCAGTAGACTTCGAGGCTTCGGGGTCTGCCTTCGTCGCAATTCTGCAGGCCGGCGAGCGATGAGTAAACTTCTCTGGCTTGCGCTTGACCTGCTCCGCGCGAACCACCAAAAACGGTGCCCCGCCATTGACCCTGCGTTCCAGGCACGAAATAATAGGCGAGCCTGGCATCCGCAACATTCGCGTGAGTTGGCTCACGCCTTATCGCGAGGAGCACCATGAACGACTTCAACCGCAAAGTGGAAGACGCTTCGGCGCGCGTTGGCAAGACCATCAACGAAGCCGCCGAACGCCTGGACAAGGAAATCCCGGAATTCATCAAGTACCTGAACGACGAAGTCGTGCCCGCGGTTCGCACACACTCGACCAAGGCGCTGCGCGTTGCCTCGGCCAAGCTGGCGGAGTTCGCCGAGTACATGGAAAAGAATCCGCACGCTCCCAAGTAGTCCGGGATGGTTCCTTTTCTCGCGGAAAGTTTTTCGTCAGCGCAAGGCCGCGGGATGCTAGCTTTTTTTCTTCGAGCGCCGTTTTTGCGAGTTTTGTTGCTGCGAGCCTGGGTGTTGGCAGCCACTTCGTTAGTTCTGCCATGACTCTGTTTCTCCTGATCACGTTGCTGCTGCTCGCTGCTTGCGGCCATCCCAAGCAGGCGCGGGTCGAGGTACCACCGCCTCCGCCGCCGGCATCCGCCAGCGCGCCCGCTGATCGGGAAACAGCACCGTCTGCCCTGCATAAGTCTGCCGAGACACGCAAGAACAACGACGAAGACGGCACAGCCGCTGACCCCGACCTTGCGGAACCGACAATTCCCGCCGGCGCCGTTCCTATCGCCACAGAGTCCGGAACGGCCAGCTGGTACGGACCTCCTTACCACAACCGCCGCGGATCGAATGGCGAGGTCTACAACATGCACGCCATGACGGCCGCGCACCGCACGCTGCCGCTAGGCTCTATCGTTCGCGTGACCAATCTCAAGACTTCGCATTCGGCGCTGGTTCGCATCACCGACCGCGGGCCTTTCATCCCCGGGCGCGTTCTCGATCTTTCGCTCGCCGCCGCCCGCAAACTCGACGTGTATCAGCCGGGAATCGCCGAAGTAAAAGTGGAAGTGATGCAGACGCCGGCGCCGCTGGATTCCGGCGGAAAGTGGGCGGTGCAGATCGGCAGCTTTCCCGACGAGGACGTTGCCACCGAACTCGCCGATCACCTCACCCGCCGCTATCGCACCGCCAAAGTACTGCGCTTCGCCAGCCCCGCTGGGGGTTGGTGGATTCGCGTCCGCGTGCTCGACGACGACCGCGACCGCGCCAAGGAACTCGCCGCCGAGACTCACACGAGCGAGGGGGCGGTGTTTCTGGTGAGGCTGGACTAGCGGCTAGCACGATGAGCACGCTCGAAATCATCCCTCAAGACGTACGGGCTCGCGGCGTCAAGACGATTGCCTTCGCGGCGGTCTTCTACCTGGGGCTGCGGCTGGCGGGGTTTCATCGCTTCTTCGTGAATGATGCGGAAGGCGTCGGGGCCCTTCTGCAAATCATCGGCACGCTGTACAGCGTGGTCTACGCGTTCGCCACTTATGTGATCTGGGGACAGTTTGCCGCGGTGGAAAACGAAATCCTCAAAGAATCGGGAGCGCTCAAGGATCTGGTCGTGTTCAGCAGGCCGTTGAAGGATGCCGCTCGCGACCCCATGGTGCGGGCGGTGAAAGCCTATGCCCGCGGCGTGGCGGAAACCGAGTGGGGCACGCTCTCGCGCGGCGAGAATACCGAGAAAACTGACCGGTTGTTTGCGTCCGTGATCTCCAGCGTTATTGACGTCAAGCCCGAGGGCGATGCGGAGCAAATGATTTACGAGCGCCTGCTCGGGATCGCGAACCTGGCCAGCGCCCATCGCGACGAGCGGCTCGCGATCAGTGCCAAGCGCATGCCGAAGACGTTGCTCCTGTTCGTCAGCCTGACCGCGTTCACGATCCTGTTTCTGTTGCTTTTCTTCCCCTTTCACAACCTGGCGCTCGGAATGGTTTCGATGGCGATCGCCACGCTGCTCCTGTTCTTTGCCCATTTTGTCCTGACTGATCTGGACAATCCGTTTGAAGGGACGTGGAACGTCCGCTCGGAACCCTTCAGCGATCTGGTCACCAAGATGCGATAAAGGCGTAGCGCCGGCATCTTGCCGGTCGTCCCGAGGGCGTAGCGCCCTCGGCGCGGACGGAGGTGGAAACGCCTTGAGCTTACCTGGCGGGACCGGCGGCGGGCGGGGAAGCTCGCCAGGACGGGGGCGCTACGCACTGCAACTGGCTGACGATCCGCGGGTGGTGTTATCGTTCTCAGCGAACAACCTGGAGCGAGCGCTCATGACGGACGCAACCGGTAATTGTCTTTTCTGCCGCATCATCCGCGGAGAGATCCCCGCTAAGAAAGTTCACGAAGACGATCACGTCTTTGCCTTTGAAGATATCAGCCCGAAGGCTCCCACCCACGTGCTCATCGTTCCCAAGAAGCACTTTGCCGGACTGAAAGAGGCTGAGGCTGGCGACGCTGAGGTGATCGGACGCTGCCACCTGGCCGCAGCTCAGATCGCCCGCGAGCGCAACATCGAGAATGGATACCGCACCGTCCTCAACGTTGGCCCCGGAGCGGGACAGTCCGTATTTCATTTGCACGTCCACCTGCTGGGAGGACGTCCGCTGAGTTGGCCTCCGGGGTAAATCTGGGCTTCGGGCGTCGGCCGTCGGGCTTTAGCTTCCTAGAGGGCACGGCTGTCCCCCGCCGACCCGTATTTCTGTTGACGCCGCATAGGGGCAGTAATTACAATGTAATTACAACAAATCAGAGGACTTTATGAGAACGGAACTCACCCGTATCGGCAATTCGCGCGGCATTCGAATTCCTAAGCCCCTGATTGACCAGTGTGGCCTGGGCAACGTTGTGGAACTCCGCGTCACCGCAGCAGGTCTGGTGATTGCGCCTCATCGCGCGCCCCGTCATGGATGGAGGCAGCAGTTCGACGCGGCAGGCCCGGACAACAACGCCCTGTTGCTCGCGGAAGCGCCCGCGAACTTGTTTGATAGCGAGGAGTGGAAGTGGTGAACTATCCTCGCCGCGATGAGGTTTGGCTGATCGCACTCGACCCCTCGAAAGGCTCAGAAATCAAGAAGACTCGCCCCTGTCTGGTGGTCTCGCCAGACGAAATGAACGAGTTTCTCCATACGACACTGGTGGCTCCCATGACCACCACGCTGCGAAACTATCCTACGCGCGTGGATCTAGTATTCCGGGGCAAAGCCGGGCAGATTGCGTTGGATCAATTGCGTGCCGTTGACCGGCAGCGACTGGTTCGCAAGCTCGGCGCGATAACCGCCAGAGCAGCTAGCGAGGTTTCGAGCGTGTTAGTGGAAATATTCGTTCGCTAACCTGAAGCCCGATAGCCGAAGCCCCCTACTGCACCGTGGGATTCTCTTCTTCCGGCGCGCCGTGGCGGCGCAGCAACTGGGGCAGATTCTGCGAGAACGCGGAGCGCGGCAGGACCATATCGCATCCCACTTCGTGCGCCTTCTGCTTGAGATCTCCCTGCACGTGCGACAGGAATCCGATGATCGAGGTTCCCTTCTTCAGCTTGCTCTTCAATTTCGGAATCAGGGTTAGCGGTTTTACGTTGTTGTTATTCAGATCGAAGATGATCAGCGACGGCTTTTCTTCGCCGTTTTGCTCCATGCGCTCCACCAGGTCTTTGTCGCTCTTCACGAACTCGACCTTGACGTTCATCTTGCGCGCGGTCTCCTGAATCTTGGCGAGGAAAAATAAATCGTCGACGAAGGCAAAAATTCGTGAGTTCGCGTCTTCCCGCACCGGCAACGGCTCCGGCTCCGGCGTCGGGTAGGCTGCTCCAAACCCCGGCCTTTGCCGCCCTGGCTTCTGTCCGTTGTTGCCTCCGGCCTGCGCGGCGCGGTAGCTGTGATCCATAGGCGCCGTGTAAATTCCGTCCGGGTTCTGCCCGCGAGCCTGGCCCTGGCCCGGCCGCTGTCCCCGTTGATTGTTGGGACGGCGTCCCCGCCGCCTTCTGTTTCTGCCTCCGCCACCGGAGGGTCTGCCCGGTCCTGCGTTCATAGTCCTCTCAAGTTCTGCAACGTGATTGATCGATTTTCGGGGCTTCTAATGTCGCAAAGTTTTGCGGCGCCTGGGCGCCCTGGAGCCGGACGCTCCGCACCGCGGCTTCGGGCCCACTTTCGGGGCGATCTATCGCTCCACGCACCCGACTGCGCAACCCGCGGATTTCGGCCGGACGCGCGCGGAACAAACTCTGAATCTTGAACCAAACCCTTGGCCGCAAACGAAAACCTTAAGTTTTATGCGTCGGTTTTAGCCGTTTCGGATCCGTCGCGCCGACTCGGAATTTCTGGGGCGCGGAAGGCCTGCGCGGGAACGAGGCCAAATGAGAACAGGATCATGGTACTCGCCTGCGCGGCCTCGCGCAAGGGGTCGGGAGACCAGTTTTTGCACAGGAGGACGTGACTTCCCGGAGTGCAGCACTCGAAGGCATCCCCACTTGCAACGAGCCGCGCATGGCAGGGCTGGGAATAGAACCGAGCGTGCGCCCTCAGGCCGCGGTCGAAACTTCTCGTGCCCACCGTTGCGCCTGCCAGTAGAGGCCGGCAACTTCCTCGGCATCGAGATGAAGGCTCTCGCCAACCTTCGCGGCAGCTTCCCACTCGCCGCTCTCGTGCGCCAGCATCGACTGGTAGATGGGCCGAAGCAGACTCGACTGGCCAAGCAGGACAGCCTTAGTCTCACGATCGAGCGGAATTTGTTCCAGGACTTCCGCCATGGGCATTTCCAGCATGGCGTCGATCAAAGAGAGTAGTCCAAGCAAAAACAAGTCCGACTCTCCGTGCGGCACTTTGGGCCCAAGCAACTCGCCAAAGCGTGCCCGCACCAGCGCCGACAAAACCAAGTCACTGGTTTTGTCTTGTCCGGCTCCCACAGCAGCCACGAGCCTAACCCAACGCCGCACCTCCCGCTCTCCAAGAATCGATAGTGCGTGGCGCACCGAGTGAATCTCGCTGTTAAAACCAAATACCGCCGAGTTCAAGTAACGCAGCAGGCGGTAGCAGATCGATGCTTCGCCCTTGATGAGCTCCTCGATCGCCGGCAAATCCAGATCGGGACGCGAGACCGCCTGCAGCATGCGCAAATAGTTAAGGTGGTTGGCCGGCATGTCGTGAGTCGCCAGCATCTCCGGCCGGCGAAAGAAATATCCCTGGAAATAGACGAAGCCCTGATCCCGCGCCGCCGCGAATTCCGCCTGGGTCTCCACTTTTTCCGCCAGCATGCGACAGCGCCACGGCCCGTACCGCTTGATCAAAGCCACACGCTGTTCGACAGTGGTGAGCTTCAGTTCGACCTTGATGATGTCTGCCATGTCGGCCAGCGGCTCGCGCGGATCGTCGGCAACGTAGTCATCGAGCGCGATCAGGTACCCGGCTTCCTTCAAACGTCCGCAGGCGCCGATCACATCTGGGTCTGCGGGAACACTCTCAAGAATTTCCACCACTGTAGATTGCGAGGGCAGCAAGGTGACCAGCCCTTTGATCAGGGTGTCCCTGGTGCAGTTCACAAATGCCCGCTTGCCGTCGCAGAGAACGTTCAGTCCCATCAGCAGTGAACTGTCGAGCGTAGCCCGCGACGCTTCATTGGCGGCATCCGCGTCGGCCGAGACGAAGGAATTTTCCAGCCCGTTGCGAAACAGCAACTCGTAACCGAAAACCTTTTCTTCGCGGTCAAAGATCGGCTGGCGCGCGACGAAGCGAAGCTGCTTGGGGTCTTTGCCTTTGAGATGTTTGGGATCGCTGGGGTGTGGACGGACCCGAGCGGGTTTAGCAGACTGTTGCGACACGTTCAGTTCATCGGCAGCCCCAGAGAAAACTGGAGTGATCCGTCTCCACTCCATTCCGAACCGGAAAACATTGGAGGAGGCTAAGAAATCCAGCTCTCATTCCAGAACCGCAACCGCTCCGATCTCGATAAGAAAATCTGGACTGGCCAAGGCGGGGACTCCGATCCACGGGCTGGCGTGCCGCTTGCCAGCTGGGAAAAAACTCAACAACGCCTCGCTGATCGCGTGGCTGTTGCGGATGTGTTCGGCCACGATGTAGAGGCGCAACGACACAATGTCGTTCCGACTCCCTCCCGCCGCCATCAGCGCGGTCTCAGCGTTTTCAATGCTCGCCGGGTCGGGATTCGAGATCCTGGCGGGTCGCCCATCTGTTGCTTCGCATCCCAGTTCGCGGGTGGGGGGAATCTAGTTGCTACCGTTAACTAATAAACTATCCGTCTGCGGTGCGTCGGTGGGTGCGGTTGGGTTTGGCGTGGGTTCCACGGTGTCAGTGTCGCCTGAATTGCTTGCGGTGTCCAGCGGATTCTGGACACTGCACCTTGACTGGTGCGTTTCGCGGTTGCTTTTGTGGACGCCTGTGGACACCGTGTGCTTTGCTTCGGCTAAGGTGCGCGATCGCAATTCCCAGCGCGGACAGCGTTCCGAGCAGGTTGCCGGCGACGATGATTAGGGCCGCTTTGACCGTCTCTGAGATCATCTTTTCCCCCTTGCGCCCCGGTGAATTGGGGTGCTAGCTGGCTGGCCGACGTATTTGGGGGGGGGGGAGGGGGGGGGGGT
>Ga0209167_10000091_pt1 | contig 94580 bp, 78 predicted proteins | sample Coa_R1_9_FD_187154 | JGI IMG/M metagenome (GOLD analysis project Ga0209167, IMG submission 187154) | Surface soil microbial communities from Centralia Pennsylvania, which are recovering from an underground coalmine fire - Coalmine... | ecosystem: Environmental > Terrestrial > Soil >... | reverse complement strand
TGTTGCTCTCGCGAACAACCGCGAGAGCAACAGCTTCACGCCGCGCATCCGCCAGGCATTCGCGGAATACGACAACGACCTCTGGCACTTCCACTTCGTTGGAGGTCAGGCCTGGAGCTTCCTGACGCAAAACCGCGTCGGCATGCTGCCACAGACCGAAAACGTGCCGCTCACCATTGACGCACAGTACGTCGTCGGCTTCGACTGGCTGCGCAACCCGCAGCTCCGGTTTGTCTACGACATCAACAAGATCGCCTGGTTCGGTGTCTCGATCGAGCAGCCGCAGGCGGTGTTCCCGGGTACGCCCAGCGCCGGAGCCGTTACGCCACCCGGGCTCGTCACGAGCATCAACAATACCTGCACCGGCGGGTCGCATCTCAATAACACGACCCAATGCTCGAATGACGTGGCTCCGGACGTGATCGAAAAATTCGCACTGGATCCGGGCTTCGGCCACTACGAAATCCTCGGAATCGAGCGCTGGTTCTCCGACAACGTCAACAACGGGACGGCAAACAGCTGGTCGCAAAAGGTGACCATGGGTTGGGGCGTGGGTGGCAACGTTTTGCTGCCGGCGATTCCAAAGGTCCTCGACCTGCAAGGCAGCGTTCTCTACGGCCAGGGCATTGGCCGGTACACCTCGAGCCAGCTGCCTGACGCCACCATCGGACCGGATGGTACGCTGAGCCCGCTCACGATGTTGTCGTTCATGGTCGGCGCTGTTGCCCATCCCTTCGACGGCACCGACATCTACACCTATTACGGCGAGGACAAGACCTACGCCAATGCGTGGACGGCGGGCGCAACGCAAGGCGGCTGGGGCAATCCGAACTTCGTCAACAACGGATGTCTCAATCAGAACCTGGCTGGCGGCACCCAGGGCGGCTTCAATACACCGATTGCGGGCACCACCTGTACCTTCGACGTTCAGAAGGCTCAGGAGTTCACCATCGGCTTCTGGCAGGACGCCTACAAGGGCAATCTGGGACGGGTCCGGTACGGCCTTCAGTATGAATATGTGAGGCTGACCGCCTTCCAGGGCCTTGCTGGTCCTGTTGCCGGAAACAGCACGCCGAACCTGGGGCTTACGCCCAACAACAATATCCTGATGTTCTCGTTCCGCTACTATCCGTTCAACTGATTCCCCTCAGTTGTCCGGAACGAAAGGCCAGCGCCGCCGACTTGATCGGCGGCGCTGCAACCGAAAAAAACTGTGCACCTCGCGAAGGGCTCTCGCTGAAGCTACCAATGCGCCCCGTCAGTCCAGCGTTCACTTCGCCATCGGAACGTGGTGTCCGTGATGTCGCTGAACCGTCGAAGCGAGTAGCTGCTTAAATAACATCATCAATGAGAAAGCATCATCATGTCTCGTATCCTAACCGCACTATTTGCCGGAATGGTCGCCATAGCAGTTGTCATCGTCGGGTTAACTTTGGTGACGGCGCCAGCCAATGCTGCGAAGTTGTCCAAGAAGGAGAAGGCTGTCGTGGCGCATGTGAAAGCTGAGTGTAAGGAGAAAGCCGCCAAGGAATCCAGGGGTTTGGGGTTTGTCGAAAGATGGAGATCTTACTCGGATTGTATCCACGAAGCGGCCAAGCAGAATAGCGGCATAGACTTCTCAGATATTGATTGAGCCGCCTATTCTGCTCGTGGTTTGTTACAGGCTCCGGCCACGGAACGGCTAACGGGTGCAGAAAGAGGACGGCTCTATGTAACCAAGCAGCTTGAGCGGGAAGTGGATGCCGATCGCTTGACCCCGGCTCGACCGCATGCTGATCGCTGAGCAGCAGGGAAAGAAGTTTTCCGACCTGCGCCCCGACCAGGACACCAAAGAGCGATACGGAGCCGCTATAGAATACTACCGAAGGTAGGGGTCAGCATGCGGCGACGGATTTTTCTCGGCGGCTTGGGTTTGGCGGCGGCGTCATGGCCGTTCGAAGCGCATGCGCAGCAGCCGGCGATGCCGGTCATTGGTTTTCTCAGCGGCGTTTCGCCCGGCGGCGCCTATAAAGGTGCAATTGCCGGTTTTCGGCAGGGCCTCGCCGATACCGGCTACGCCGACGGCATCAACGTCGCCATCGAGTTTCGCTGGGCGGAAGGTCACTATGACCGGTTGGCCGGCATGGCGGACGACCTGGTGCGCCGAAACGTTTCCGTGATTGTCGCAAGCGCCACCGGAGTACGGGCGGCCAAGGCGGCCACCACGACCATTCCGATCGTGTTCATGACCGCTACCGACCCGGTCGAGACTGGTCTCGTCAGCAGCCTCAATCGTCCGGGCGGAAATATGACGGGTCTGACTCTGTTGTACTATCGCGTGGAGGCGAAGCGATTGGAACTGTTTCACGAGCTCGTGCCGAAGGCCGCAACCATCCGGGTGATCTTGAACCGAAGCAATCCGCTTGCGGCAACCACCGAACGCAATTTGCGGGAAGCCGCCGATGCATTCGGCCTGCGGCTCGACTTCGTCGACGCCCGCAGCGACAAAGACATCGATGCGGCCTTCACGATGCTTACAGAAAGACAGATCGGCGGAATCTTCGTCATGAGCGATCCCTTTCTGGATAACCAAGGCGATCAGATGGCCACACTCGCCGCCCGCCATAACATGCCCACCAGCTCTGCCCAGCGCGAGTTTCCGGCCGCCGGTGGCCTGATGAGTTATGGAGCCGACCGCGCCGCAGTCTATCGTCAGGCCGGAATCTACGTCGGCAAGATTCTCAAGGGGGCCAAGCCCGGGGATTTGCCCGTGCTGCAGCCGACTAAGTTCGACTTCGCCATCAACCTCAAGGCAGCGAAGGCGCTCGGACTGACGGTGCCGCAAACCCTGCTCGTGGCAGCCGACGAAATCATCGAATAAGGATGCGAGCGCAACCGAGGCTTTTGCGAGGGGATGCGATGGATTGTTGCAGCCATGGCCACACGTTTACGCGCCGCCAATGGATGTGGCGCTCGGCGCTGACATCGCTCACGGCCGTGCTTGCCGGCGGCGTGGAACCGCGCGGTTCGACCGCAGCCGCGCAGACAGCCGAAACCGCCACCGTTGCGCTCGAGTTGCTGCGCAAGACGATCTCCGTCGACGTTCATACACATGGCGGCACGACCGGAATTACGTCGCGCGCTCCGCCCAGCGACGATCTCGCAAAGGGCATGCGGGCCGGATCGCTGGCGGTAGCCTGTCTCGCCGACGTGCCCGACGGCCCCGTTCTCGGCAGGAACCCAGCCGGAGTGTTGGCAGCGCTTCGAACGCCGGAGCCGAACCAACTCTACGAGTATCACCTGGACCGCCTCGCCTGGGTGGACGAGATGGTCGCCAAACACGGCCTGCGCCGCGCGCTTTCGGCAGCCGATCTCGAAGCGGCGCATGCGTTGGGACAGCCCTCGATCGTGGGCGACGTCGAAGGGCTGGATTTCCTGGAGGGAAAGCTCGAGCGGTTGGAACAGGCCCATCAGCGCGGCATCAGGCATGTTCAGCTTGTGCACTATACCCCCAACGACATCGGCGACTTCCAGACCGGCATCGTCACCCACAATGGCCTCACCTCCTACGGCGCCGAAGTCATTCGCGCCTGCCACCGTCTGGGATTTGTTTGTGACGTCGCACATGCGACCGAAGCGATGGTCAAGCAGGCGGTCAAGGTCGCGACCAAGCCCTTGCTGTTATCGCACACCGCGCTGTCAGGATCGCGCGCGATGGGCCCGACGCCGCTGACCGCCAGGCAGATCAGCCGCGACCACGCACGCGCGATTGCCGAATCCGGAGGCGCCATCGGAATTTGGCACTTCTTCGCGGGTCTTGAAAAATATGTCGACGGCCTCAAGGAAATGATCGACGTCGTCGGGATCGATCATGTTTGCATCGGCACCGATCAGCAGGTCAATCCCGGCGCGGTGCAGGATTATGCGCAATGGGTGCAGCTCGTCGCGGCGATGCTGCGGGGCGGTCTCACGCCAGAGGAGGCCGGCAAAGTTGCCGGTGGCAATTATATGCGCGTTTTCCGAGCCGCAGTTGGCTAAATTGAGAGGCCCCATTCAAGATTCGTAGTCCGAGAATAGAAGCGGCGCTCATCCCTTTACGTTGTATTGCTTGCCGAGGTGGTCGCCGATCTGAACGAGCATCGCGACGCATTCGGGGTAGCCGGGCTTTTCAATTGTCGCCTTGTCCGCCGTGGCGCGGAATTCCCAGCCGTCTTCGTTCCGGATCACCGAAATCGCGATTCCCTCCGGACAGTTGGCGTGAATTTTGAGTTCGGCCCTCGCCATCGAAACAAGTTCGGCTGCGGTCTTGGTGGGCTTGGTCATGGCGGCGGCTTCCTCTGCACGGTCTGCCGGCGCAAGTTGACGCTTCCGAGGTCATCTGTCGAGGGGCTGGCGCTGCAAACCTGCACCAGGCTATTTCGCGGCACCCGAGGGCCTCAGTCCGGCGATCGCCGGCAGCGATCCGGTCGGCACCGGATCCACCTTCGGCGTTCCCGGCATCATCGCGCGCGTGGTCGCGTCCGGGAAGCGCGTACGCATATCGCGCAGGAACCCGTCGAGCGTATCGACGCTCGCCGCCATCTTGGCGATCTGGGCGAAGTCGGCGCTTCTGGCGCCCACCGATTTGCTCGCAATGTCGAAGGCGGCCCGCTGAGCGTCGCCGCTCATCAGCGGCGTATATTTTTCGCGGAAGCGTGCCAGGCCGATGGCATCCTCGGCGAGCGCATATCCGACCACCGCGCGGATGATATCGCTCTTCTCAATCGAATTCAGCGGTTTGAAGTCGCGCCAGCGATCGGCGTAATACAATTCGATCTGTTCGGCCGACTCGCGCCACTGCCGCGCCGCCCAATAGATATCCGAGCGCAGCCGGATCGCCTCCCGGCCGCTAATGTTGGTGATAATGTCGAGCGCGAGATCATGACGACCGACGTCGCTCTGCGCGCGCGCCTCCAACAACAGCCGTTGCTGGCGCAGCTCGCCGGAGAGGTCGGCAATGCGGGTAGAGCGAAGGGCAGCGATTGCGCGCTCAGGCTTGTGATTGGTGAGGTAAACCATGGCCAGGCGCGCCGCCACCTGTGCGCGCGCCGCGCCTTCGAGCCGCTTGTCGACCTGATACTGAAGGAGTTCGGCGGCCTGATCGAGCAGATCGACCCCGACCAACCGGTCTGCAAGCCGGCGGATCATTTCGTCGCCGCGCCGCCCGATCGGCGTCAGATCGCGGTACTCGTAAAACATGCCGAGCGCGTCGATGGGCGGAAGCTCGTCGCCCTTCGGGCCGAGAAAGAGCTGCGCAAACAGCCCGGACGCGGCGTCCTGGCCCTGACGCGCGACTTCCAGATTTGGCGCAAGCAGGTTCGCGATCCGCACCGCTCCGAACGACTCGGCGTAGCGCCCGGTATCGGCATAGATCCGCGCCAGCATTTCCAGCGTCTGCACCTCGAGCGCGTCGCCGCGCCAGGTTACCGCCAGCGTCTCAAGCTCGCGCAACGCATCCGCCTGGCTGATTTCGTCGCGCTTCTGCTTCAGCGCGATTTCCAGGAGTTTTGCCTCGGTTGCCGCAGCGCGATCGGAAGACCGCACCGCCATCTTGTAGTCATCCAGCGCATCCCGGTCATAGCCGAGCCCCTCGGCGAGCCGGCCGCGCAATACCGCAATCGCGGGTTTCATCTCAGCGGAAACGCCGATAACTCCCAATTCGCTGGCGCGCTTTGCAGCGCCTGGATAGTCCCTCACCTCGAGCGAGGCACGCATCGCATCGGCGATCACGATGCGCTGCATCTCGATCGGCAATGAGGTGACCGAGAATTCGGCAGCCTTGAATTTTTCACGCGCGTCCGCCCATTTCCCCTGCCGAGCGCTGGCCATGGCCTTCCAAAGCTGGGAATCATAGTTGGTTCCGATGGCGGGATTGGCGAGGTCCTTCAGCCCGCGCTCGGTGCGTCCCACCAGAATGTTCGCGACCGAGTGCACGATCAGGGCAGCCGGGTCTTCCGAGCCCGCTTTGGCAGCGGAGAGCGCCAGATCGAGAACGCCGATTGCCTCCTGATACATTCCGTGCGCCATGTAGAAACGCGCCAGGTCGACGTGCGCCGACGCGCGTTGATCGGGCGGGACGGCACCCGCAGCCTCAATCAGCGCGTCCAGCCGCGCGGTGAAGCTCCCCTCCTGGTTCTTGCGCCACTCGCCGAGATCGAAGATGGGCCGCACCGCCGTCGGTGCGCGCTCGGCCCCGGTGCCGACTGGCGACAGGGTCAGCCCCCCGGGTTTGCCCAGAACGACCTTGTCGGAGGCAATTTCTGCCGTGACATCGTCGGAGTTCGGACGAATAGCCGCGCCGTGGATCGACTCCAGCAGCGACATCTCGACGAAATCCTGCCGCTTGATGAAACCGCGAGCCGGCGGCATCGCCGTGACCACGAACAGCGTGTCGCCGGCGTCGGGATCGACAAACCGGTGAAGGCGGCCCGCTTTAGGCAACGGCAGGGTGACATTGGCAAGCGTCGGTTCGGCGATGTTTCGGATGGCCACCAGCGGCAGCGACGGCGTTTGTACCGTATCGCCGAAGGTGACGGTCCAGCTTGTGCCGCTCGGCAGGTCCTCGCCCGTGAGCGAGGGCAATTGCGGCCGGTTGAGGCGGATGCGGACCGCCTGCCCCTTCTCCAGCGGAATAACGCTGACGTCGGCAACGGCGGCGCCGCCCTGGCCGCGAATGGGCTCGACATTGATCGGCTCTGTGGAATCGAACATCAGCCACAGCGTATCGGCGCGGCGGAACAACGCCGCGGGGGTGACGGCCTGAAATGAGAACATCAGATGCAGGCCATCACTGTCGCGGCTGACGCTGACGCTGGTCGGGTTTTCGTCCGGCTTGGCTTCGGACAGCGGCTTGGGCGCAGTCGGCGCAGCAGGCGCAGCCTGCGGCATTTTTGAAGACGTGTCGGCTACGGCAGGCGGCGACATTTTTGGTGCAGCCTCGGCCGCAGCGGCCGGCGGCTCCTTCGCAAGCGGCGCGGGCGCCGGCGCCTTTTCTTCCGAAGCCGCCGGCATCTTGGGCGCCGGCTCGGACTTGGTCTCGATATTCGCTTGCCGGGTGAGCGTCTCCGGTGTCGGCGGCGCTATCTCGGCGGCCTGCCGCGGCGCCGCCGGATCAGAGGTCTTTTCAGATTCTGCCGGCGCGGGGCCCTTTGGGGCCGGCATTGGGGCGGTTCGCGCCTCTGCGGCCCGCATCGGTGCATGTAGTGCATCGGATAGCGACGGCAACGCTTGAGGCTTGTCGGACTGCTGGAACGCGACATCGATGACGTAGTTCTTGTCCTCTCTGAAGGAGTGGACATCGACATCGCCAACCATGACGATCTCCACCACGGAAGATTCGCCTTCGACCTTCTGGGTGATGGATGCGATATTTGGCGGCGCCGCCACCATGGCGTCCGCCAGGTCGAACACCAAGGCCTTGCTGAACTGGAGCCGAAGCTTCTGTTCGTTGAGCACCGAAGAGATGCCGACGCCGTCGGGCATTTCGAAAACAAACCGCACGAAGGTCGGCTGCAGCGAAGCGCGGACCCGGACCGGGGAACGTTTCTTCGCTTCCGATAGCACCCGCTGCTGGCGGAGTTCGCGCTCGGCGATCCGCGCGCGCTCGGCCAGTTCGCGAACTACTTCCGAGGGAAGGTTCGGCGGCGGACCGGTCCACGAATCCGGCAAGAAATCCACGAACATCCGCTCGCCGGCGGTCATGGTGTTGACGGTCACCCTGCGCGTCAGTGACAGCCGGATCGCCGTGCCGTCCGGATCGCGCCGCGCCGATCCGACATAATCGGGCACTGCGTCGGCTACCTTGTCGACGGAGACGTCCACCGGACGCTCGAACCGGATCACGATGATCGAGCCGGCCGTCGTCACCTCTGCGCCGACATCCTCGGAGAATTTGAGAACCAACCGCGCAAAGCCACCGCCTGCCGAGAACGTGGCCTCGCCCTTGACGGGCTCCGCAAGAGCAACGCCAGGAGACATCAGCACGATCAGGGCGAAAACAGCGGCGCGCCATAGCGGTCCGGCCGCAAGCCCCGCACCCAGGCCATGGCGGAGCATCCGCGCACAAGCGCGCGCTCGCGACCAAGATCCGGTGGCAGTTCGCGCCATTCTAGCTAAGTCTTTCCAGTTCAACGATCCGATTGCCGACGGGACGCCACGCGCGCACCTTATCGTCCTCGAATCTAGAATTGGCGGTTTAAGGACCTGTTAAATATTCCCGCTAATTGGCCTTTTGCGGTTGCAGCACCCTGCCTTCGATCTTGGGGAGGTCGGCCGTGGACGCCGACTTGTCGTTCCCGGCGCGGCGTGCCATTTCGACGGTGAGCCGCTCGGCCGCCTCCGGCGACATCAGCCCCAGGATATCGGCCATCTTGCGTGGTGCGATCTGGGAAGCGATTTCGAACAGAACGGGCATTTCGAGCCGGTCGAACACCTTGGCGGCGTCTTTCGGTTTCATGCCCTCATACATCGTAATGATGCCCTTGAAGCGCGCCGCATCGGCTTCGTTCTTCTGCTGGGTCACCGTCGCGATCCGGGATTCGATCGCCTTCAATTCCTCGACGCGCGACTCCGCGCGCTTCTCGGCGGACTTCAACAGGCTTTCGCGAATCTCTATTTCGCGCGCCCGGGCGTCGAGCTCTTGTCGCCGCGACTGCAGCCGTTCGAGGATCGCGCGCTCCGAAGGCGACACGACAGCCTGCCCCTGCTCGGGACGCATGTCGGCCTTCCCGGCTTCCGGCGCTGCGGGTTTGGCCTCTTCCTCCTTGGGTTTCTCCTTGACCGAACCGGTAACGTCGGAATTGTCGGCAATGTTTCTGCCGGGGAAGTTGAAAGCCTCCTGCGCCCAGGACGGTTTGGTGGATTCCGGCCGGTAATCGAACACATAGCCGCCATCGATCACGAGGCCTGCGACCTTCAGCAGAACAAGACCGAAGATTGCAACCAGCACAACCGGAAGCACGCGAATGTTACGGTAGGATTTCATGCGGCGAGGCCACCAGACCTTCTGCGATCGGTAAATGCCTGAGCGGCGGCAGCGACAGCCTTGGCCGTCGATACGCTGGCGGGCGCGACATCAGGCTCCGGTGGCCGGGCCGCGCTCACGATCTTCGACAGCCGCCGGATCAAATGGTCGCCCTCGGCCAACTGCTTCTTCATCTGCTGGGACATCTGGGTTGCGGATGCAAGCTGATTGCCGAGATTCTCGTTGACGTCGCGCACGGCGTGCTTGAGGCCGCCGATGGCCCGCTCGGCGATTTCGGTCGCGGTGATCAGTTCGGCAATCGTTGCCTTGAGCGAATGTTCGTCGGCCCGCAGGCGCTTCAGCCGCTTGTTCAACAACATGCAGTAACCTATCGTGACCATGAGCAAAATCGCTACAAGACTCTCGATAGCTACTCCGAGTGAGTGACTCATGGGGCCTCCATCATCTTGGTTTGCTCGTCGGCCTTTTCGAACATCGCAAAAGTGGTGTTCGGTTTGTGCAACTGCTTGGTGACACGGATAGCGACGCGGTCGCCTACCCTGCCCATGCGTCCCTCCGTCAAGGTCACGTTGCCGCAACGCACCGCCACCACCGCGTCGGCCCGCATCTCCAGCGGCAGGGTGTCGCCGACCTTCAGCTTCATCAATTGCTTGAGCGGAATATCGGCCTCGTACAGCACGGCATCGACCGAAATCTGGGCTTGCGCGACTTCGGTTGCGAAATGACCTTCCCAGATCGGATCGCGGCCGAATTTCTCACCCATGAACATCTGCAACAGGACGTTGCGGATCGGTTCGATGGTCGCATAGGGCAGCAGCAATTCGATATTGCCGCCGCGATCCTCCATGTCGATGCGAAGCCGCACCAGGATCGCCGCATTGGCGGGCCGGCTGATGGCCGCAAAACGCGGATTGGTCTCCAGCCGGTCGATGGTGAAGGTCACCGGCGACAGCGGCCGGAAGGCCTGCTCGGCATCCGCCATCACCACTTCGACAAGCCGTTTCACGAGATTGGTTTCGATGGTCGTATAGGGACGGCCTTCGATGCGAAGCGAGGTTTGTCCGCGGCGGCCGCCGAGCAGAACGTCGATCATCGAATAGATCAGGCTTGAATCCACCGTCGCGAGACCGAAATTTTCCCACTCCTCGGCCTTGAAGACACAGAGCACCGCCGGCAGCGGAATCGAATTCATGTAATCGCCGAAGCGCACCGAGGTGATGCGATCGAGCGAGACTTCGACGTTGTCGGAAGTGAAGTTGCGCAAGGAGGTGGTCATTAGCCGCACCAGGCGGTCGAAGACGATTTCGAGCATCGGCAGACGCTCGTAGGAAACCATCGCCGAATCGATGATCGCGCGAATGCCGGAATTGTCATCGAGATTTACCTCGCCGACATTGAAGCCGAGCAGGTTGTCGATCTCCTCCTGCGACAGGACCCGCTCGCCGCTGTTCTTGCCGCCGCCCATATCGCGGCTGCCGTCCTCGACCATGGCGGCCCATTGCAGGGCCATCGTTTCGGAGAGTTCATTGGCGGCAGCCGCTTGCGCGGCTTCGGCCGGATCCTCGGAGTCAAGCGACGCTTCCCATTGCGCCGCAATTGCATCCTGGTCGACGACTGGGTCGTTGCCCGCCATGATCCTAGATCCGCCTCGTCACTGAACGACGACTTCCTTGAACAGCACCGCGGTGACCTGAACCGGCGCTACCGCCGCATTGACGCGCCGGGTCAGTTCCTCCTTCAGGCGAAACAAACCGGCCGAGCCGTTGATATCGCTTGGCCGCAGCTCGCGCAGATAGGTCTGAAAGATGTCGGTCACGCGCGGCAGCGTCGGCCTGATCGCCTCGCTTTGCTTTTCTTCCTTGACCTCGAGAACCAGCTTGACCTTGAGATACTGCACGCGCTCGCCGGGCAAGCCGACCAGATTGACGAGCATGTCCGGCACTTCGACATAGACCGGCGGCTTCAGCGGCGGCGCAACCTCGGCGTGCTGCTGCGGCTCTTCACCGTGATGTCGCAGAAAAATGAACCACGTCGAGGCCCCGCCGGCGATGGTAAGCACGGCGACGACGGCGATGATCAATTTGAGCTTGCCCTTGGGCTTGGCGGCTTGCGGAACTTCCGCAATGCCTTCAGCCTGATCGTTGTCTGCCATCGCCTGCCCGGTCCGATTTGGAAATGATGCCGGCAGACGGCCCCTTGACGCGAATACAAAGCCGCCCACTGCGCTTCTCGGCGAACGCTAAGGCGACAATGGTTAATGGAATCTTTCTTTTGCTCCTCAACTGGGAAAAAGTTGCCGGGCAAACATGGTCAACAAGACCTTATTGCCGCCCCCGCGGCGGGCTCTCAGATCATCCAAACCATTGAAAAACTTGTAATTCCACAACTGGCACGGCTTTCGCTCTGAGCATGGTGAACCGGGGGCTTGGGAGAGCTTTGCGGTTTGCACGATCCGCAACTCGAGCCTGGGAGGGCAACGCTTGCGGATCTCTCAAGGGGAGAACCGACGATGGAGAATGCGCTTCTCATCGGACTATCGCGACAAACGGCGCTGGAACGGCAACTGGACATCGTCGCCAACAACATCGCGAACGTCAACACGGCGGGCTACAAGGCCGACAACACGCTGTTTGAGGAATTTCTGAATACGCCGGCGCACGAAGACAATTTCGTGGGCGCCGATCGCCGCGTCAGCTTCGTCCAGGACCGCGGCACTTTCCGCGATATGTCGCAAGGCTCCACCGAGCAGACCAAAAATCCGCTCGATGTGGCCATCGACGGCTCGGCTTTTCTGGCGGTGCAGACGCCGGCCGGCGAGCGCTACACCCGCGACGGCGGCCTGCATCTCAACAACCAGGGCCAGCTGGTGACAGCCGCAGGCAATCTGGTTCTCGGTACGGCAGGTCCCATCGTCTTTCAGCCGACCGATCACGACATCAACATCACGCCCGACGGCACCATCACCGTGGCCGAGGGCACCGGCAGGACCGATGCGGTCCGCGGCACACTTCGCCTGGTCAGCTTCGCCGACGCGCAGCAAATGCTGAAGGAGGGACTAAACCTCTACTCCGCCGGCGAAGGCGCGCCGCAGCCCGACACCAAGTCCGTGGTCCGCCAGGGATACATCGAGAAGTCCAACGTCAACGCGGTTTCCGAGATGAGCCGCATGATGGAGGTCTCGCGCGCCTACACGCAAATCTCGACGCTGCTGCAGCAGCAGAGCGACCTGCAAAAGAATGCAATTCAGCAACTCGCCGACGTTCCGGCTTAACGGCCATTTGGGAGACTATCCATGCAAGCTCTTCACACGGCTGCGACCGGAATGGCGGCCCAGGAACTTAACGTCCAGGTCATTTCCAACAACATCGCGAACCTGCGCACCACCGGCTACAAGAAGCAGACCGCCTCCTTCCAGGATCTGATCTACCAGCACGTCCGCCGCATCGGCGCGCAGTCTTCGCAGCAGGGCACCATCCTGCCGGTCGGCATCGATATCGGCGGCGGCGTCCAGACTGTCGGGACACCGCGGACGATGACGCAAGGGACGCTGTCGCAGACCGGCAACGATCTCGATCTCGCGATCACCGGTGAAGGTTTCTTCAAGATCCAGATGCCGGACGGCACTTTTCAGTACACCAGAGACGGAACGTTCCAGATGGACAACACCGGGCGCATCGTCAATGCCCAGGGAAATCCGGTGCAGCCGACGATCACGATACCGCAAAATGCGACGGGTCTGACGGTCAACGCCCAGGGCCAGGTCTCGGTGATCTTGCCGGGAGCGGCGACGACGACATCCTCGATCGTCGGCCAGATCGGGCTGACGCGTTTCATCAACAAGGCCGGCCTGCAGCCGGTTGGAAACAACCTCTCCATCGACACGCCCGCATCCGGGCCGCCGCAGGATGGTCTGGCCAACCTTGAAGGTTTCGGAAGCATCAACCAGGGCAGCCTCGAACAGGCGAATGTCGACGTCGTCTCCGAGATGTCCGACCTGATCGCCGCGCAGCGCGCTTACGAAATGAACGCGAAGGTGATCACGGCGGCCGATCAGATGCTGCAATCCACGACCGCGCTGTTCCGCTGAGGGAGCTGACGATGATCGCCCGTTCGCTGCTGATTGCCGCCGCACTGCTAGTCGCCTTTCCCGTGACGGCGTTGGCGCAAGCCCGCGAGGAGGCAATCGCAGCTCCGGTGCTTCGCGCCAACGTCGCCGTGGACAGCGAGGTCGTTCGGATCGGCGACGTCATCGACAACGCCGGCACCGCGGCGCAGATCGCGATCTATCGCTCTCCGGATCTTGGTACCACCGGCTCGCTTCCCGCCGCACAGCTTATCGCCGCGCTGCAGGCCCATCAGGTCATCGGCGTCGACACCAGGGACATCAAGACGGTCACTGTGACGCGGCTCGCCCGCACGCTTGAGCGCAAGGAGATCGAATCCCAGGTCGCCCATGCGCTCGAGCACCGCAGCGGTCTTGGCGATGCCGCCAACATCAGCCTGACCTTCGACCGCGACGTTCAGGACCTGAAGCTGGAGGCGTGGAACACCGGCGCCATGCAGCCGGTCTCGGTCAGGTACGAGCCGCGCAACGGCCGTTTCGATGTCAGCCTCGAGATCGCCAACGAGGTCAACAGCGCGAAGACCAGGCTGCGTTTCTCGGGCATTGCAATCGAAACCGTGGAAGCCGCCGTGCTGACGCGCGCCGTCGAGCGTGGCGAGGTGCTGAAATCCTCCGACGTGATCACCGAGCGGCGGGCGAAAGCCGAAGTCGGCGGCGAGGCCGCGACCCGCAACCAGGCCGTCGGCATGCAGATGCGAAACAGGCTTCGCGCCGGACAGCCGATCAAGGTCGCCGATCTCGGCAAGCCGGATCTGGTGCAGCGCGACGACAATGTCACGCTGATCTTTGAGACAGCCGGCCTCTATCTCACCATGCGCGGCAAGGCGCTCGAGAACGGCACCGACGGCGACACTGTCAGCGTTCTCAACATTCAGTCGAAGCGCACGGTGTCCGGCGTCGTGATCGGCCGCGGCCAGGTCGCGATCACGGTCGCGACCCCTCGGCTTCCCACCACCGCCGACGCAACTTCCTCGATCGAAACAACCGAAACGGCTGCGCCGGTTTCGGTCGCCGCCACCGGTAATGCGCAGACGTCTCCAAAAGCCGAGTAACCGTAGATGTCGATTTCTAGTTTCAATCGTGTCGCGCTCGCCAGCACGTTCCTGACGATCGTCAGCGTCGCCGGCGGCTGTTCGTCGATCGACCGGCTTAGCCAGATCGGCGAACAGCCGAAATTATCGTCGATCGAAAATCCCACGACGCAGCCCGGCTACAAGCCGGTGCAGATGCCGATGCCGAAACCGGAAGCGGTTTCCTACAACGCCAATTCGCTGTGGCGAAACGGCTCGCGTTCGTTCTTCAAGGACCAGCGGGCGCATCAGATCGGCGATTTGCTCACCGTCACGGTCAACATCACCGACCAAGCCAATTTTGCCAACGAAACCCAGCGCAGCCGTACCCAGACCGAAGATTCCGGCATCACCGCCTTCCTCGGCAGCAAGCTGTTGGGGACAAACGCCGCCCTTCCGGGCCGCCTTCTGACAGCGGATTCCAACACGTCGACCGACGGCAAGGGTTCGATCGTGCGGCAGGAAACCTTGCAGACCAACATCGCCGCCGTCGTCACGCAGCTATTGCCGAACGGCAATCTGGTGGTCGAAGGCAAGCAGGAGATCCGCGTCAATTTCGAAAAGCGCGAACTGATCGTCGCGGGCATCGTGCGGCCGGAGGACATCCAGAGTGACAACACCATCGATTCAAGCAAGATCGCACAGGCCCGCATCGCCTATGGCGGCCACGGCCAGATCTCCGACATTCAGGCGCCACGATACGGCACGCAGGTGATGGACGTACTGCTGCCGTTCTAGGCCGATACCGGACGCAGCCGATGGCTAGAGGCGTTTTCGAGCGAAGCATGCCCTCGGACTTGATCCGGGGGTGGATACCGGTTCGCGTGAAGAAAACGCGTCAAAACAAGAACTAGAGCTGCGGTTTTGATTCAATCAGAACCGAAGCTCTGGCGATCGAAACGAGCTCCCACATCGCATCGCGAACCTAGGCGCGGTGAGATGTTCAACGCGGCCTCCGCCAGCTCCCCTGGCGGGGGCCGCAACTTCTTCCTCCAACCGCAAATCCGGCAAACCTGATTTGCCCGCGCAAGACGGCAACCTCTGCTATAGCTTGCCGCCGTCGTGGCTGGATTAAGGACTGAAGTCCGTGTCGAAAGAGCAGCAAAACCGCAGTGAACCGCGATCGAAAGAACCACCGCACTACAGCGATCATCCGCATTTGCGGCCGGTCTCCGACCGCATGCTGGCGATTTTCCTTGGCGCGCTCGCTATCGCGCTGATGCTGGGCTATTTCTTGCTGAACAAGCTGGTCGACATATCGCGCCAGGAAGACTGCATGCTGTCGCACAGCAAAAGCTGCGCTGCCGTCGCACTGCCGGACCGTTAAGGCTTGGACGCCTGGCCTGATGACTCGCAGTCATTTCACCCGCCGCCCCGAAAATCGTCAGTTCTCGTCCGACTTCTTCGAACGAGCCCTCTCGCCGGGCGTGGCGAGACGGGCGAGAGTTGCGACTTCCCGCATCCACTGCTTGCTGGGCTTCGCCGGATAGCCGCCCCAGGTTTCACCCGGCGGAACGTCATGCATGATGCCCGAGCGCGCGGCCACGCGCGCTCCCCGGCGTATCGTCACATGCGGCGCCAGGCCAACCGAGCCGCCGAGCTGGGCGAAATCCTCGAGCGTCACGCTGCCGCTCAGACCGGACTGCGCCACCACCACGCAATGCCGGCCGATGACGACGTTGTGGCCGATCTGGCACAGATTGTCGATCTTGGAGGCCTCTCCGATCACGGTATCCCTGATGCCGCCGCGATCGATCGCCGTTCCGGCGCCGATCTCGACGTCGTTCTGGATGATGACGCGGCCGGTTTGCGGAATCTTCTGTTGTCCTGCGTCTGTGGTGTAACCGAAGCCGTCCTGCCCGATCCGACAGCCCGGATGGATGACGACCCGATTGCCGATCAGCGCATGCATGATCGAGCAACCTACGCCGATCATGCAATCGCGGCCGATCAGGACATCCGGACCGATCACTGCGGTCGCGGCGATGAGGCTGCCGGCGCCGATCCTCGCACGTGGGCCGATCACGGCTCCCGGATCGACCGTCACGTCGCTCTCGAGCCTGGCGGTGGGGTGAATGGTCGCGCCCTCGCAAACGCCGCTGGTCTCGAACGGCGAGGTCGGGCGCAGCGATTGCGGATAGAGCTTCCGGTGCACGGCCACGAAAGCGCGATACGGCTCTCTGGTTCGCAGAACCATGAGGCCCTCCGGCGCCTGACCCTCGAAGCTCTGGGGCATCAAGCAGGCGCCGGCATGGGTTGTCGCAAGCGCGCCGGCAAATTTCTTGCTTTCGATGAAGGTGAGATCGGCGGGCCCGGCAAGATCGGCCGGCGCGACGTCGGTGATCAGATGCGATAGCCGCACGGCGCCGCTGGGTTCAGCGCCCGTCAGCGAAATGATTTCGGCCACCGTCAAGCCCGGGGGGCGATCAAAGAAGTGGTGTTTCTCCATTTCCCGGTCCTTGGTTGAAAGCCATTCTTGATTGCAAAGTCTGGTGGGCGATGCAAGTCCATAAAGGTCCACAGACTCCTGCCGCAGCAGGTCTGTTGTCAAAGCAATAGCAGAGTCCTTGATCGAGACGTTCTTGTCCGCTAGTGACCCAACTGCGACATCCGCCTGACTTGTTATAGCGGACACGCCGATCATGGCGGCGAAAATAACGGACATCAGTGGACATGGCGGACCCGGAACGGACACCGCCTGCGCAGTAGATCAGCCAAAAACCTGTACCTGAGGTCATCTTCGGCCGCTTGCAATGTGCTAGTTTAAGCCAGCGATAGCTGGTCTCGAGGCTTAGGGACATGAAGCGACGCGAGTTCATTACGGTATTCGGCGGCACCGCGGTCGCATGGCCGCTTGCGGCGCGCGCGCAGCATGCCGAACGGATGAGGCGCATCGGTATGTTGATGGTGCATAGGGAAACCGATCCTGAATTTAAGAATTACCTGGACGCTTTCCGACAGGGACTTCAGAAGCTAGGATGGGTCGAAGGCGGCAACATCCGAATCGACACTCGCTGGGGCGCGCTCGATGACGCGGAGGTGAGAGAAAAATCTGCGAAGGAACTGCTCGCGCTGCAGCCTGACCTCATTCTTACACAAAACACGCCCCCCACTGCGTCGATGCTGCAACAAACGCATACAATCCCGATTGTTTTTGTGATCGTTGCCGATCCCGTCGGTAGCGGTTTCGTTGCGAGCCTGCCGCGGCCGGGCGGCAACGTGACCGGTTTCACCGTTATGGAGGCGACGACTGCCGGCAAGTGGCTAGAGCTACTCAAGGAGATTGAGCCACGCCTTAACCGGGCCGCCTTCTTGTTCAATCCGGCGACAGCGCCATTTGCAGAATATTACCTCAACCCATTCAAAACCGCCGCAGCATCACTCGGAATGGAGGCAATACCTGCGCCTGTTCACGACCGATCAGAGCTCGAATCCGTCATTGCCGCTCAGGTGCGTGGACCCAGCACCGGCCTGATAGTGATGCCGGATGGATTTCTGAACGACCATCGCGCCGACTTGGTCTTGCTGGCTGCTCGCTACCGCATACCGGCCATCTATCCATGGCGCTTCTTCCCTGAACTCGGTGGCCTGCTGTCCTACGGAAGTGAGCAGCGCGATCTGTTTCGGCTTGCCGCGATATATGTCGATCGCATCCTCAAGGGAGAGAAGCCGGCCGACCTGCCGGTGCAGGCACCGACCAAGTACGAATTGGTGATCAACCTGAAAACCGCCAAAGCGCTGGGTCTTACCGTTTCGCCGACGCTGCTCGCTCGGGCCGACGAGGTGATCGAATAGAACGTCCACCTTCGTTTCTGATGTCGCCTTTTGGCACTTAGGGACATGGACATCTCACCGATCAATGTCCGCTGTTAAGGGTTGAGCAGACACCCATTCCCATGGGGCCGTGGGTCAATCCTCAAAATCTCAGGGATATAACTAGCGGCGGAAGTCTAGGGGTGACTGTTGCGGTCATCGATATGCTCCGAAGACGTGCGCCGCTAGGTAGCGTTTCTCGCATTCACGCCTTGCGGGATTGCGAACCGATCGAATTCAAAAAGTATCGTCGCACCGCGGACGATCCTTGCGCAACGGCGGACCACGTTGACAGCCTTCCGCATTCGTCAGATGCTACCGACACCATAATAAAATGCCGTTTCATATGCTGAAAAAGTGCTGGAACGCCCAAGTTCCACGGCTAATGGGAGAGAATAGCATGATATTTCATCGCCGTTGGAGCGTCGGATTCTGCGCGCTCGCACTTTCTTCATTCGTAATTGCAAGCGGTGATCCGCTGTACGCGCAGCAGAAGGCCGCTCTCTCCGTTGGCCCCGACGCGATCGGCGGCCAGGTGACCGGCGCAAGTGGGCCGGAGGCCGGCGTCTGGGTGATCGCTGAAACCACCGATCTTCCGACCAAATTCGCCAAGATGGTCGTCACCAACGATGCCGGCCAGTTCGTCATTCCGCAGTTGCCCGCGGCAAAATACAAAATCTGGGTGCGCGGCTACGGACTCGTCGACTCCGACAGGCAGGACGTCGCTCCCGGCAAGACCATCGATCTGACGGCAAAGCCCGCGCCGAATGCGGCGGCGGCGGCGGAATATTATCCCGGGATGTACTGGTACTCGATGCTCAAGATTCCTGCCGAAAGCGAGTTTCCCGGCGCCGACAAGAGCCCGACCGGCATGCCGGCCGGCATGAAGACTCAGTCCGACTGGATCGACACCGTCAAGAATTCCTGCCAGTCATGCCACGCGCTCGGCAGCAAGAACGTTCGTTCGCCCCACGTCGCAGAGCTCGGCGAATTCAAGAATTCGGAAGACATGTGGGCCCGCCGCCTGCAATCCGGACAGGCCCTGACCGGAATGGCGCTCGGCATCACGCGCCTCGGGCCGGATCGCGGCTACAGGATGTTCGCCGACTGGACCGATCGCATCGCCAAGGGGGAGCTTCCGTTCGACAAGCCGCAACGTCCGCAGGGCATCGAGCGCAACGTCGTCGTCACCGCGTGGGACTGGGGCACGCCAAAACTCTATCTGCATGACGAGGTTTCGACCGATAAGCGAAACCCCACGGTCAACGCCAACGGTTTGATCTACGGTTCGCCGGAAGAGAGCTCGGATTTCGTTCCGGTGCTCGATCCCGTTCACAACACGACGAAGCTGATCAAGCATCCCTACCGCGATCCGCAGACGCCGAGTTCGAAAGATGACCCGATGGGGCCGTCGGTGTTCTGGGGCGACGAGCCGATCTGGGACGGCCACACCAGCATCCATAACCCGATGATGGACGAGAAAGGCCGCGTCTGGTTCACGGCCCGAATTCGCCGCGCGCCCAATCCGGCGAGCTGCAAGGCGGGCTCCGATCTCGCTTCCGCGCAGGTAGCGCCGTTGGCGGAATCGGGGAGGCAACTCTCGGTCTACGATCCGAAGACGGAGAAATGGACCTTGATCGATACGTGTTTCAACACGCATCATCTGGTCTTCGATCGCGATGCGAACAACACGCTTTGGCTAAGCCAGGGGCAACCCTATAGCGGCGTCGTCGGGTGGCTGAATACCAAGGAGTTCGATGCGACCGGGGATGAGATGAAATCGCAGGGCTGGACGCCGGTCGTGACCAATGTCAGCGGCACCGGCAAGCGCGAGGCCTTTGTTGCCCCCGACCAGCCGACCGATCCCGCCAAGGACAAATGGGTCAAGGCCGCCTTCTACGGCGTCATGCCGAGTCCGAAGGGCGACGTGATCTGGGGCCAGGCGATGGGCCCGGGTTTCTCGCGCATTGCGCAACCGAGCCTGCTCGTCCGTCTGATCCCGGGAAGCGATCCCGCCAGGACCGCGGTCTCGGAGATTTTCCAGGCGCCGGAAGGTGCGTTCGGCTCGCGCGGCGTGGACGTCGATTCCAAGGGCGTTGCCTGGACGGTGCTCTCAAGCGGACACCTTGCGAGCTTCGACCGAACCAAATGCAAGGCGCCGCTCTCGGGAGCGGGTGCGGCGACCGGCAAGCAATGCGCCGAAGGCTGGACGCTCTACCGGATGCCCGGGCCTCAATTCAAGGACGTCGATCCGAAGGGTAGCGCCAATCACGCCTATTATATCTGGGTCGACGTCTACAACACGTTTGGCCTCGGAAAGGACGTGCCGATTGCCTCCGCAAACGGCAGCGAGTCGCTGCTTGCGCTGGTCGACGGCAAGTTCGTCGACCTTCGAATCCCCTACCCGCTCGGCTTCTTCTCCAAGAACGTCGACGGCCGGATCGATGATCCGAACGCGGACTGGAAGGGCCGCGCGCTCTGGACCACGTCGGGCACGCGCGCCAACTTCCACAGCGAAGGCGGCAAAGGGGTTCTTCCCAAGGTCTTCAAGGTGCAGATGCGTCCCGATCCGTTGGCGAACTGAGATTTGAACGAAATCTGACGACACCTCGCGAGATCTTCTTCCCATCGCTGCATCGGCAAATGCAGCGATGCGAAGGGAAACAGCGAAGGCAACCAGAGTTGCCGTGATGCCGTATCGTCACACACAATCGGGAATCGTGATTCTGGTGGTTTGTCTGGCGATCGGCGCGCTCACTGCCGCAATCACCTGGCAAACCGGACTGATGCCGACGATCATCACGCTGATCATCCTCATCGCTGTCGCCATCATCTTCTATTCGCTCACGGTGGAGGTCGGCGATGGCGAGCTGCGCTGGTATTTCGGCCCGGGGTTATGGACCTATCGGATTGCGCTCGACGACATCCGCTCCGTCGGCATCGTGCGTAACCATTGGTGGAACGGATTTGGCATCAGGCAGGCGCCCGGCCGCAGCCTCTATAACGTGTCGGGCCTCGACGCCGTCGAGATTGTGCTGAAATCCGGCGATATCCGCCGCATCGGCACCGATGATCCGCAAGGGCTTACGGCCGCGCTCAAACAGGCGGGGCGCGGCGGCTGATGCGGCCCTTCGCCTCTATTCGTCGCGATAGACCTTCTCGCGCTTCTCGTGGCGCTCCTGCGCCTCCACCGACAGCGTCGCGATCGGGCGGGCCTCGAGCCGCTTCAGCGAGATCGGCTCGCCGGTCTCTTCGCAATAACCGTACGTGTTATCCTCGATGCGTTGCAGCGCCGCGTCGATCTTGGAGATCAGCTTGCGCTGCCGGTCGCGGGCGCGCAGCTCGATCGCGCGGTCGGTCTCCGATGAGGCGCGGTCGGCGAGATCGGGATGATTGACGCTCTCCTCCTGGAGCGTCTGCAACGTAATCCGCGACTCCCGCAAAATCTCATCCTTCCACGCCAGCAATTTGGCGCGAAAATATTCGCGCTGGCGATCGTTCATGAAAGGCTCTTTTTCGGAGGGTCGATAGTTCTTCAACTTTTCCAAGGCCAGCCCATCTGTAAGTTCGAGTGCCCGTTTTCCCAATCCCGTAATCCTTTGCGGCATCCCTTACACGAACTTCAGAGACAAAGGGGCACTAAGAAATCCAAGTTTCCAGCGCCTTTCCTTCATCCCGTCTTCCTGCAAGGTACGCGGCAACTCCCGCAGGAAGCTTGAATCGGCGACGCTAGACGGGCAAAAAGGGGCCGCCCGCGCGCGCCTTATATAGTGGCATGTTGTGACAGACAATATCGCCCGGAGGGTCTGAAACGGCGTGGACTCTCCGATCGGAACCGGAAAAGCTGTGACTTTAGACCTGACCTGCCTTGGCCAGCTCCACTTCCACCCTCAGCTCGATCTCCGAGAGGACCGAATCCAGACCGGGATCGCCCGAGGAGGATTTGAGATTGGCGGCGGCATCGCGTAACCGGCTCACCGTCGAAGCATCGAAATTGCCTGATAACAGGCCAATCTTGAGGTCGTCGAGCACATCGAGCGCGCGTTTGCCGCGCTGCACTGAACGCTTGCGCCGCTCGACCGGATCGTCCTCGATCCCCTGCAGGGCCAATAGCGCGTCGATCCCCGCGGCCGCCTTGGGAGCCACCGCGGCGCGCGTCTCCGGGGCCGCTGCCACATCATCTGGCAGCGCAAAATTTCCCGCTGAGGTTCGCCGGACATTGCCCGTCTGAGACCCGAGAGTGGTGCCGTTCGGTCCGTAGATGCGCATCGCTGGTTTCCCGAAACTGTGGGACGCAGCATCACTCCCGATGGTTAACGCGACGTAAATAGCCCGGCAAAAACTGCCGCCGGGAGGCAGTTTCGCCGCCCCGCCGGCTTGTAACCACGCACAGGTAATTTCCTTTATCTAATAATATCAATATCTTAAATCGAATGACGGGCGTGGCACGACCCTCGCATAGTTAATGGCGGATCGCCGTCATGGGAGTGATGGGCGCCTCCGATCGATACCCTCAGCGGGGAGCAGAGGATGCCAGGCGTTTATTGGGGAAGAGTGTTTCGGCTGGCCTGTGCGGCGCTGGTGCCGCTGGCGCTGTCGACGTTTCCCGCCGGCGCGACGTCCAGGATCAAGGATCTCGCCAATATCGAGGGTGTACGGCAGAACCAGCTAGTCGGCTATGGCCTCGTGGTCGGCCTCAACGGCACCGGCGATACCCTCAACAACATTCCCTTCACCAAGCAGTCGCTGCAAGCGATGCTCGAGCGCATGGGCGTCAACATCCGCGGCGCCACCATCCGCACCGGCAACGTCGCTGCCGTGATGGTGACCGGCAACCTGCCGCCGTTCGGTACCCAGGGCACCCGCATGGATGTCACGGTTTCCGCGCTCGGCGACGCCAAGAACCTGCAAGGCGGCACCCTGCTCGTCACCCCGCTGCTCGGCGCCGACGGCAACGTCTACGCGGTGGCGCAGGGTTCGCTTGCCATCGGCGGCTTCCAGGCTGAAGGAGCGGCCGCCAGCATCACCCGCGGCGTACCGACGGTTGGCCGGATCGCCAACGGCGCCATCATCGAACGCGAGATCGAGTTCGCGCTCAATCGCCTGCCCAATGTGCGGCTTGCCTTGCGCAATGCCGACTTCACCACGGCCAAGCGGATTGCGGCCGCCGTCAACGATTATCTCGGCGCCAAGACCGCCGAGCCGATCGATCCCTCGACCGTCCAGCTCTCCATTCCCGCGGAATTCAAGGGCAACGTGGTTGCCTTCCTGACCGAGATCGAGCAGTTGCAGGTCGAGCCGGATCTCGCCGCCAAGATCATCATCGACGAGCGTTCCGGCATCATCGTGATGGGCCGCGACGTCCGCGTCGCCACCGTCGCCGTGGCGCAAGGCAACCTCACCGTCTCGATTTCCGAAAGCCCGCAGGTAAGCCAGCCCAACCCGCTGGCTCGCGGACGAACGGTGGTGACGCCGCGCAGCAACGTGCGCGTCTCCGAGGACGGCAAGAAACTTGCGCTGGTGAAAGACGGCGTATCGCTGCAACAGTTGGTCGATGGCCTTAACGGGCTCGGCATCGGCCCGCGCGACTTGATCGGCATTCTGCAGGCGATCAAGGCAGCCGGCGCGATCCAGGCCGATATTGAGGTGATGTGATGCAGACGACCCCGATCGGCAGCAGCCCAAACGCCGCCCTCGCCAAGGCGCAGATCCCCTACATCAATGGCCGCCCCGACTATGACTTCGCCGCGGCGCTGACGAAAGTCTCGCCAAAGGTGCAGGCCAAGGCCAAGGCGACGGCCCAGGATTTCGAAGCGGTGTTTCTCAATTCGATGTTTGCGCAGATGACCAGCGGCCTCAAGGGCGAAGGCCCGTTCGGCAGCACCACGGGCACAGGCGTTTGGCGTTCCATGCTCACCGAACAATATTCGAAATCCTTCGCGCAGGCCGGCGGCGTCGGAATTGCCAAGGACGTGTACCGCACCTTGATCATGCAACAGGCCAGCCGCGCCGGCCAGACCCAGGAAAAACAGGCATGAATCAGCATCAACGCCAGGTGGCGCCGATACCCGTCATGATGGCGTCAGCGCCGGCAGAAGCGCGCAAGCTTGCCGAGGATCTGATGGATGTGATGAGCGCGCTACTCGGCATCATCGAGCGGGAAACCGAACTGGTTCGCGCCGGCAAGATTCGCGAGGCGATGGCGTCGGAAGGAAAGAAATCGGAATTGTCGCGCCGCTATGTCAATGCGGTCACCCATCTGAAAGCCAGCCACAAATATCTGGCCAAGACTTCGCCGGAGCTGCTGACGACCCTGCAACGGCACCACGACGTGTTTCGCGCGATGTTGCAGATCAACCTCACCGTGCTCGCCACCGCGCATGCGGTATCCGAAAGCATCGTGCGCGGTGTCAATACCGAGGTTCAGCGCCGCAACATTCCAAACACCTACACATCGGCCGGGCGTCGCACGACGCCAGGACCGCGCCATATCACGCCGCTGGCGGTCAGCCGCTCGCTCTGACAATGCGCGTGAACTCATAAGTCCGTGACGCGGCCGGACGTCCGGCCGTGATTCTGGAGCAGGCACATCGCGATGAATCGTCACCAGCGCCGCGCTATCCCAAAGGCCGTCAAGTCACCGAACCCGTCGCCGGCGACCCTCGTCGAATCCGGACTGCGTCTCCTTCACTCGGGGCAGTTTGCCCAAGCCGAAAAATGCTGCCGCGAAATTTTGGCCGACGATCCCGAACACGCGGACTCGTTTCATTTGCTCGGCCTGATCTCTGCCCGGACAAATAAATATGATCAAGCGATCGAGTTCTTCGCACAGGCAATCAGGAAAAATCCGAATAACGCGGATTATTTTTCAAATCTTGGAACGATGCTGCAGCATCAAGACAGATTCGAAGAGGCGCTTAAGAGTTTCGATCTGGCGCTGTCGCTAAAACCAGACTCCGCCGATATATGGCTCAAAATCGGCGCTGTTTTGCTGAGGCAGGAGCGATTCGAGGAAGCGCTTCTTGTCCATGATCACGTGTTGAAAATCGCTCCTCCTCACGCCGGGGCCGAAAAAAATCCAAGGCAGGCAGAAGTATTTAACAAAAGAGGCGTCTGTCTCCAACACCTCATGAGACTCGAAGAGGCCTGTATTAGCTACGGTGAGGCGCTAAGGATCTACCCCGATCACCTCGATGCTTTGAGAAATCGGGGCCTATTGCTGGTTGATTTATGGCGGGGCGACGAGGCCTTGACGGATTTCCGCAAGGCACTCGAGCTCGAACCCAACTCTGGCGACACGCTCAACAACTGCTGCATTGCCCTCATTTTCCTGAGGCGATATGAAGAGGCGCTGGCGATCCTTGATCGCGCGCTTTCAATTTCCCCCGAATTGGCGGAGCTATCCAACAACAAGGGCACCGCATTGAGGAGTCTTGGGCGCTTCGATGAAGCACTCGCGAGCTATGGCCGTGCGATTGCGCTCAAGCCTGATTATGCCAAAGCCCACTGCAATCGCGGGATTTGCCTGGATGATATGGGCCGATATGACGAAGCATTGTCAGGTTACAAGGACGCCCTGGCGTTGCAGCCCCACTATGCAGACGCACACTGGGGCACTGCCCTTAATCGTCTTCGCGCCGGCGACCTAAAGACCGGCTGGGTCGAATACGAGTGGAGATGGAAGCTTAGATTTCTTCAGATCAAACAGCGGCATTTTGACCAACCGTTATGGATTGGTGCTGAACCAATCGAAGGTAAGACTCTGCTGTTGCACAATGAGCAAGGCCTCGGCGATGCCCTTCAGTTTTGCCGATACATTCCGCACCTGGCAGCGCGCGGCGCCCGCGTCGTTTTGGAAATCGACAGGCCGTTGAAAGAACTTCTTTCCGGACTAACCGGCCTCTCGCACTGTATCTCCACGGGAGAGACGCCGCCTGACTTCGACTTCCATTGCCCCTTGACCAGTCTGCCGCTCGCCTTTGACACGACGCTCGACACGATTCCGTCGGCAGTACCTTATCTTTCAGTCGGCACACATGCCACCGACTGGGGAGCGCGGCTTCATTCGCACAGTCGGCCGCGGATCGGGCTCGTTTGGTCGGGAAATCCGGACCACCATAACGATCGCAACCGGTCTATACCGCTAAGAACCCTGTTACCGCTCCTTGACGTTGAAGCACAGTTCGTCAGTCTTCAGAAGGATGTTCGCTCCAGCGATGCAGTCGTTCTTCGGGAAAGAGGCGATATTCTCCATCTCGGATCCGAACTTCAAAGCTTTGTTGACACCGCCGCGCTGATCGAACATCTCGACCTTGTGATCTCGGTCGACACCAGCGTCGCCCACCTCGCCGGGGCCCTTGCTCGTCCCGTCTGGATTTTGCTGCCATACGTTGCAGATTGGCGCTGGCTACTCGATCGTGAAGACTCGCCTTGGTATCCGACGGCCCGCCTTTTCAGACAGAGCCAGAGCCGCGAATGGGATTCCGTCGTTGACGAAATGGGCCGGGCGCTGACGGAATTTATGACGGAAGTGCAATCTCGGCGGTGCTAGGTCGTGATCCGATTGGGTTGAATCGGATCATCATCTGATCTCTTTGCTTGAGCATGATCTCGTACAAACGCTGCACGTTTGTCGCGAGACAAACCCGATACCCACATTTCCGACCGGGTTCCACGAGCTTCCGCGGCGTTTGCTGCGATATGAACAATTTTAATAAAATCTTCGCGCGAATACCAACGCCTCGTTGAGCGCGTTCTCTAACAAAGCGTTGAGGCGTACAGATCATAATTGCCGATTGAGAGGGGTTGGGATTTTACTCGAGGAGAGCCAGGAGGGCTGCCATGAGTACAGATTTCAGCATCAGACCGGTGGGGGCGCCGGTCGCAACGCCTATTGTACCGGCCGCGGGCGATGCAGCCCGCGGCGCCGTCGCTACACAATTGCCGCCGAACCAAACTGTCACGGCCCCCGACGCCAGCGCCAGCACGCGCAACGATTTGCAGGATTCAACCGAATTCGTTTCGCACCAAGCATTTTTCGACCGCGCTGCGGGATCGTTCGTATTTCAGATCGTCGATAGCAGAACCGATCAGGTGGTAACGCAGTTTCCGGATGAAGCCGTGCTGCGTCGGCGCGCTTATTACCACACGCTGGACCTGAACAAGGAAACGTCTGCGCGGCCGTTAGCTACCGATCTCAAGGCCTGAGTCGCTTCAGATTCAAAGTGCTTTCAGAGGGACGACACTTTGACTTTGAAACGCGCCGTCGCTTTGATGCCCGACGGACGAAGTGACCATCGCGATACGCTTATCGGCGCTTGAGCAGCAGCTCTCGGTAAATTCACCGCCTCAGCAACTCTTCTTCCCGCGGGAAAAGCTTCCGTATTTCCTTTAGTGAGTTGTAAAGGGAGCCGGCCAATATCAATTTGCTTGCGCTTTCGATCGACGGCCTGAAGCTCGGCACGGCCTCCAGCAGATCCTTGACGAAGCCCAAGTAAAGATCCTGGTATTTCGGTATATCGTTTTCCAGGTACATCAGTTGGACGCAAAGATACATGCGTTTCACTGGCGTGTTCGCTGTCTCCGCGGTCAGGATATCTTTCTCACGCAGGATAGGCGCCTGGCCGTCGATCAGAAACGTTGCACGCGTCTCCGAATTGGTGAGGAGACTCTGCCCGATGATGATCCGTTCGCCCGGCTTTAATACAACCCTCAGCGCCATCGCCGCCCCCTTGCGCTCTCCCACCCTGAGGAGCGACTGAAAATCCCGTGCCCCCGGATACCGCCGATCGAAGCAAGAAATTACACACAAATTGACATTCGCTGCAACACGTTCAACGCATCTGGCGACGATCCAAACGTGTGCATAAGTCCAAAATTCACCTCAACTGCTCGACGGCCCGCCTTTCGCGCTGCGCGGGACAAGGCCGGCGCGTGTTCGCCGCAATTCGAGGGGATTATTCACGTCGGCGGCGGCGACAGGCCGTCGTCTCCGCGCGAGCGCCGCACCCCGAATTCGAGCACCGCACCTACAAGTGCATCAACATCGCTGAAGTCGGTGCGGTGATTGACGATAGCCGCGCGTATCGCGAGCCGGCCATCCAGCGTCGTGGTCGACGGCGCGGAGATTCCGGATTCCTGGATATCGATGACAATCTCGCCGTTCACCTTGTCGGCATCGGCAGCGCGATAGCGAAAGCAGACGATGTTGAGCTGCGCGGGCGACAAAAGCTCCAGTCGTGGTTCCGCCGAAACCCGCGCTTCGAGATGCCGGGCAACTGCGCAGGTACGCTCGATCATCGCTCCGAGCTTTTCGGTGCCAAATGTTTTCAACGTGAACCAGGTCTTGAGCGCCCTGAAACCTCGCGACAGGTCGGGCCCCAGATCGCACGGCCAGGGCGAACCGGCCGCGAGGCCTCGGGTTTCACGCCGTAAATATGCGGCGGGCGCGGCAAAGGCCTCGCGGTGCCGCTCGCCATCGCGAACGATCAGGAAGCCCGCATCATAAGGCACTTGTCCCCATTTGTGAAAATCAAGCGCGATCGAATCGGCGTCCCTGAGTCCGCTGAGCCGCGGCGTCAGTGCCGGCGAAAGGACGCCAAGCGCGCCATAAGCGCCATCGACGTGAAACCAGAGATTTTCCTCGCGGCACAGTTTGCTCAGCGCCTCAAGATCGTCGATCGCACCGATATCCACGGTGCCGGCCGAACCGACAACAAGAAAGGGCTTTAAGCCGATCTCGCGATCCCTCGCGATCTGGGCGCGCATTGCGGCCACATCAACGCGGTGCAAGGAATCGACTTGCATGCTTCGCAGCGCGTCGCTGCCGAGACCGGCGAGGTCCATTGCCTTTTTAACGCAACCGTGCGCAGCCGTCGAAGTATAGGCCGTGAGCAGCGCTCCTTCTCCGCCGACGCCTTGCTCCCTGACAGCTCGCCCAAGCACCGCCGTTCGCGCCACCAATACCGCCATCAGGTTAGCCATCGACGTACCCGTGACGAGGATTCCGCTTGCTTCATGCGGAAAGTCGAACATCGCACGCGTCCATTCGACGATCTGACGTTCAACCTCGATCGGAATGTGGTCGCGGCCGCCAAGATTGGCGTTGAGCCCGGCGGCCAGCATCTCTGCCAGCATGCCGACGGCGGTGCCGCCGCCGTGCACCCATCCCATGAACCCGGGATGGAGGTTGCCTGTCGCGTAAGGCGCGATGAAATTGACAAACTCCTGATAGACCTCACCGAGATCGGAAGGCTGGCGCGGAAGCTCGGCGCGGAACCGCGCGCGAACCGCGTCCGGTATCGGACGCCACACCGGACGCTCGCGTATATTGGCGATGGAGTCGATCATGTCATCGAGCATGCGATGACCCAGCGCGCGAATCTCGTCCCAGTTTTGCGGATCGAGCGTCTCGCTCGTTCCAGCTTGGAACGGAGATTCGTGCAACTTGTTGGTCACGCCAGGCGCTCCCGTCGCTGCCGGGCGATGCAGCGCGCCCATTGCGGCCCCTTATGTTTCAAAAACGGTAGGTCGGTTTGGTTAACGACATCTTAACTGCCGGGCACGCGACAGAGGGCAACGAGGGCGTGATGCTGCAGCGATGCCGTCAGTCGAATAAGTCCCCTTCCAGTTGCCGGTATAGAGGCTTGGGATCGACAGGGACCTAAGGCCCTTTCGTCAGTACCGCCGGCCCCGCCGCGTAGCTACTGGCGAGAATGCAAAAAATGTCTGCCATGGGACGATATCAGGTCCAATTCGCGAGGCTGTTCAGGCACGCCCGCCCAAACCGGCCGCGATATTGCGGTTAATCTCGATCAGCGGTTTGAAATGCTGGCGCTGCCGGCTGATCTGCAATGCCGCGGTATGGGACAGCACGAAGACGCCGATATTGGCGATGTTTTGCCGGACCTCCAATGGCTGGGGATTTCCGTCACGATGAGCTTCACTGAGAAAGATCGTCCAGAGTTTACGGTTGAACATCAGCGCTTCGGACATCTGTTCGAACGTCGCGTCGGCGTTGGTCATGACCGCCTGCAATTTCTTTGCCGCCATCAACAGGGCCTTGGCTTCGATTTCACGGGGGGATGCGGTGGTTTCCGCAACGCGGGCATAGGCTTGGGCGGCAGCACTAGACATTCAACACCTCGGCAACGCCTGTTTACTTCGGACAGGCTTGCAGCTTTCCTTCATAGAACTGTAAAGGCAGGCACTTAAAATTAACTTACTAACGTACCGATTTGGTTGCGGAATCTAAAGCACCGCATTCGCAAAACGCGTCCTGGTTGCGCGGGATCTCCTGCTGGAGTCGCCTCCGCTCCGTCCGGCCAGGCAAATCCGGCACCGCGCCAGGAATTCATCCTTTCTCATAGCTTTGCACCCATCCCGATCAAAAATGCCCGTGCCTGCTTCCATGAAAACAGGCTCGCGATCGGTCGGCTCCCGATCGCCTTAAGGTTTCGTTAACCGTGTTTGCTAAGAAGCTGTTAACCACATTTTAAAAGCTTTTGTTCACACTTTCCGTTGGTCGAAAAACAGATGGCGCTTTGGCCCGTCGGGCCGCCTGCGATGCAGACTTAAGGAAGGCAACAAAATGACCGAGAATATCGTCCTTACCGCGGCCGTCCGCCAGAATCTGCTCTCCTTGCAGGATACCGCTGCCCTGCTGTCTCAGACACAGGAACGCCTCGCCACCGGCAAGAAAGTCAACAGCGCGCTCGACAATCCGACCAACTTCTTCACCGCCGCCGGTCTCGACGCCCGCGCCAGCGATATCTCTAACTTGCTCGACAGCATCGGCAACGGCGTACAGGTTCTTCAGGCGGCCGATACTGGCATCACCTCGCTCTCGCAACTGGTCGATACCGCCAAGTCGATTGCCAACCAGGCATTGCAGCAGCCGTCGGGCTACAGCACGAAAGCCAACGTCCAGTACACCGGCACGGGCACTTCCTCCGTAGTCGGTGTCGACGGGGCAACTTCCGCCGACCTCACGACCAGCAAGCTCAATGGCGGGGTTTTCACGTTTACAAATGCCGCCGGCACCGCGGCCACGATCACGATCGCTCCTCCGCCTTCTTCGGCTTTCAACCCTTCGAGCAAGACCGCAACGGTCCAGTCGTTGGACCAGCTCAACCAGGCGCTGGCGGATGCGGGGGTGAACCTCTCAGCCGTAATCACCGGCCCCGACAGCATTACCTTCACCTCGACCAACGACGGCGCGGGCCAGACGATCACCGCGACCGCCGGGGGCGCTCCGGCCGCGCCCGCTACGCTCGACGCGATCAATATCAACGCCACCGGCACAACTGTCGGTGCGGTCGTTGCGGCGGTGCCCGACCCGGTGTCGCAAAACGCCCGCGCGACCCTCGTCGCGCAGTACAACCAGATCCTCACCCAGATCGCCACCACGGCGCAGGATGCGTCCTTCAACGGCATCAACCTCTTGGACGGCAACTCGCTAAAATTGATCTTCGACGAAACCGGCAAATCGACCCTGACGATCGCCGGCGTGACCTTCGATCCGGCCGGTCTCGGCCTCGGTGCCCTCACCGCCGGTAAGGACTTCACGGACAACGTCCTGACCGGCACCGTTTTGTCGGCGCTCAACACCGCCAGCGTCCAACTGCGGTCGCAGGCCTCGGCCTTCGGCGCCAACCTGTCGATCGTGGAAATCCGCCAGGATTTCTCGAAGAACCTGATCAACGTGTTGCAGACCGGGTCGTCCAATCTGACGCTCGCCGACCCCAACGAGGAAGCGGCCAACAGCCAGGCGCTGTCGACCCGCCAGTCGATCGCGGTATCCGCGCTGGCACTCGCCAACCAGTCGCAGCAGAGCGTTCTCCAGCTCCTGCGCTGATTTCGATTTAAGCCAGAACCTTCACAGCGGCGGGGCTTGCCTCGCCGTTTTTGATATCCCTCAAAAACCTCCCATCAAAGCAGCAACCGCCGCAGGACCATATCCGCATGGGAAGCCATGCCGGACTGACACGGCCGACACAAAAAAAGCGGGGCCGAAGCCCCGCCGTTCTTCTTTGTCGAAGGTGTCGCCGAAATTAGCGCAGGAGCCGCAGAACGTTCTGCTGCGACTGGTTGGCAAGCGCCAGCGCGGAGGTCGCAATCGACTGGCGGGTCGACAGCGCCTGGCTGTTGGCCGCTTCCTCGTTGGGGTCGGCGAGCGTCAGATTGGCCGAACCAGTCTGCAACACGTTGATGATGTTCTTGTTGAAGTCCTGGCGGATCTGCACGATCGACAGGTTGGCGCCGAAGGCCGAAGCCTGCGACCGCAGCGTGACGCTGGCGGTGTTGAGCGCCGACAGGACGTTGTTAGTGGTGGTGTTGTCGATGAAGTCCTTGCCAACGGTGAGCGCACCGAGGCCGAGACCGGCTGGATCGAAGGTCACGCCCGTGATCGTCGAGGTCGATTTGCCGGTTTCGTCGAACACCAGCTTGAGCGAATCGCCGTTGAGCAGGTTGACGCCGTTGAAGGACGCATCCTGCGCCGTGGTGGTGATCTGCGTGAGGATCTGGTTGTACTGGCTGACCAGATTGGCGCGCGTGGCTTGCGACACCGCGTCGGCGGTCGGGTTGATGACCACCGTACCGCCGGTGAAAGCACCAGTGCTGTTGATGCTGTCGATATTCACCGAGGTCGAGCCCAGAACCACAAAGGCAGAGCGGTTGGTGACTGCCTGCGCATCAATGGTCGAGGTTAGGACGATCGAACCGTCGGTGTTGAGACCCGCGGTCAGGTTGACATTATTGGCCGTCAGCAAGGCGTTAAGGCCGGTGATCGAGTTGAAAGTGTTTGCGCCCGCGATGTGGCTTGCAGTAAGCGTGATGCTTTGCGTCGGGGACACATCGATTGCGAGAGTCGAACCCTCAAAAGAGTTCGCGCCGCCTTTGGTCAGGTCGGTCGCGGAACCAGCAGTGCCGGCGGCCGGCACGGCACTCGTGAAGCTCGCCTTCGTGCTGAAGCCTGTGGACTGCTGAAGCGCCTGGTTGGCGATCGACTTGGCGGTATCGACCAGGCTCGAGAGCGAGGTGATGCCGGTGTTAGCGGCCTGAAGCACCTGGACGCCGTTGCCGATCGAGTCGAGCAGGTTGGAGATGTCGCCAGCGCGGGCGTCGAGGCCGGCGGCAGTGAAGAAGTTGGTCGGGTTGTCGGGCGCGCTGTTGACCTTTTTACCGGTGGCGAGACGGGCCTGCGTGGTCGCGAGCAGCTCGGCGGCACCCTGCAAAGAGAGCAGGTTCTGGCGGACGGCCGCGGAAAGGGTGATGTTGGACAACGCCACGGGAAACGACCATTCCGGTGTTACGCGAAATTCTGGCCTCCTTGGCCGAACCTCGGAACCCCAGGAATCATATGTTTAATGAACCGGCCAGTGAGAGAGGTGGGGCCAAGGCCCCACCTCCTGGTTTATCGACGCTTTCCCCGAAATCAGCGCAGGAGCTGCAGAACGTTCTGCTGCGACTGGTTGGCAAGCGCCAGCGCGGAGGTCGCAATCGACTGGCGGGTCGACAACGCCTGGCTGTTGGCCGCTTCCTCGTTGGAGTCGGCGAGCGTCAGATTGGCCGAACCGGTCTGCAACACGTTGATGATGTTCTTGTTGAAGTCCTGGCGGATCTGCACGATCGACAGGTTGGCGCCGAAGGCCGACGCCTGCGACCGCAGCGTGACGCTGGCGGTGTTGAGCGCCGACAGAACGTTGTTGGTGGTGTTGTTGTCGATGAAGTCAGTGCCCGCGACAAGCGTGGACAGACCAAGACCGCCCTGATTGAAAGTCACGCCCGTGATCGTCACGGTCGATTTGCCGGTTTCGTCGAACACCAGTTTGAGCGAATCGCCGTTCAAGAGATTGACGCCGTTGAAGGACGCATCCTGCGCCGTGGTGTTGATCTGCGTCAGGATCTGGTTGTACTGGCTGACCAGATTGGCACGCGTGGCCTGCGACACCGGGTCGGCGGTCGGGTTGGTGACCAGCGTATTGCTGCCGACGGTGGCAAAGGCAACAGAGGTAGTGCCGGCACCGCTGTCGATATTCAACGAGCCCGAGTGACCGACCGTCGGAGGCACAAAGGCAGCGCCGTTGGTAATGGTCTGCGACGCCGCATCGTTGTTCGAGGTGAAGGTGAGTGAGCCGTTGGTGTTGATGCTCGCGGTCAGGCCAAGGCCATCCGTCGCAAGCAGGGTGTTGAGGCTGGCGATCGAATCAACGGCACCGGCGCCTGTGCCCAGGGTCACCTTTACGTTGGTCGACGCGGACGTGTCGAACTGGATTACGCCATTAAGCGAGTTCGTGCCACCGTTGGTCAGGTCGGTCGAGGAACCCGCCGTGCCGGCAGCCGGCGCGGCGCTGGTGATGCTCGCCTTCGTCGAATAACCAGTGGGTTGCTGCAGCACCTGGTTAGCGATCGACTTGGCGGTATCGACCAGGCTCGAGAGCGAGGTGATGCCGGTGTTGGCGGCCTGCAGGACCTGCACGCCGTTGCCGATGCTGTCGAGCAGGTTGGAGATGTCGCTGGCGCGGGAGTCGAGGCCGGCCGCTGTGAAGAAGTTGGTCGGATTGTCGAGGGCGCTGTTGACCTTCTTGCCGGTCGCGAGACGTTCCTGCGTCTGAGAGAGCAGAGTAGCGGTGTCCTGCAAAGAGAGCAGGTTCTGGCGGACGGCCGCGGAGAGGGTAATGTTGGAGAGAGACATGGGACAACCTTTCTGGTGTTACGCAACTGGCGGCCTTCTTGGCCGAGCGCAGACCCTAGGTACCCAGCGATTAACGAAAACTGAATCCGCCCTGGGGACGCCTCGGCCCCGGTCGGATTCCAAACTCGTGCTTTAAATGGAGTTAAGACTATTCGTATTGCTTGACCGAAGAGAAAACCACCACACTAGAGGTTGTTTTGGTCCGATCGAGCGCACTCTGCAGCGTGATCAGGGCCCGGCTGTGCCGCGCGGACCTGGGCACGCCAGGCGTGACGTTGCAGCATGGCGGCGAACGCGTCGAACACCTTTCGCATTTGAGGTAGCTTGTACGGAAAGACGTCAGGCGGATCCATGTTGTGGACGATGGCGGTGTTGTCGGCCTCGAATATCAGCAGCGATCCGCTTTTCGTTTCCGCACAATCCACCGTGAAGTAGTCGAGCCCAATTCGATCGATCATTCCGGCCAGCGCCGTGCGATGCCGCTGCGCGAAAACCGTGTCGAACGTCCGCATGAATGTTTCTTCCTCGAGGCGCTTGCTCGCGCTGAGCGACATCCCCGCGTTGAGATACCATATGTCCCATCGATCGGCGATTGCGAGATGACACGCGTAAGGCCGGCCATCGATCGCCACAATCCGGTATTTGCGAAACAGGCCGTCACAACTGGCGTAATCGACAAAACGCGAAATGAAAAATTCCTGCTCGGGACGATCGCCGAGATAGCGCCCCATGGCGATGGGGTCGTCGATCTTCGCAAGCCCCTTGCCTGCATGCGATCCGCGCGGCCTGACGATCACAGGAAATGCAAGCTCAGTGGCGATATCAAAAGGCGCCATGGCCGATCGCGACAGCTCGGATAGACAAACGCGCGTCACCGCCGCGGTTGAGGGAATCTCGAGGCCCTCGATTCCCCGCAGCAAACCGTGCAACTTGTCGCGATCGAGGTTGCCGATCAGGTGCGGCGGATTGAGAAGCGGCCGCGGCCAGTTCGGTAGCGCGTGGGCGATCTTACGCAACGTATCGCGGCAGTCTTCGGAGTCGGAGGCGATCACGATGGCGATATCATGATCGGGCAATGGTTCGGGCAATTCCGCTTCGGGGATAATATAGAGTGTCATCAGCTCGATCCCGCTGTCTTCCAGCAGGAATTCAATCGGCGTGTTGCTGCCCATGTCGGTTGCCGCCGCCAGCGCCAGGACCCTCAACTGTGGCTTCGGCCCCGCGCAGGGCGAGCGGAACAATTGATGGAACGCAAGCACCTCGTGCTGGATCGCCAGACCCGCCTCTTTGTCGCCCAGCAATTGCGCGATCAGCGACAGATCGAGCCCCTCACCCGCTTCGAGGGTGCCGTCGATCAGCTTCACGATCAAATCTTGCCACTGTGGGCGGAGATCGATCCCGCTCGCTGCCATTTTCGTCATTGCGGCAAGGCCGATGCTTTCCGCGCAAGCTGACCGGAGCATGCCGGTTCGCTCCGGGAAGGCCGCCTCCATCTCACGCAGCATCCGACACAAGCGCGAGCGCAGGCGCCGCGAATTGCGACGCAATCTCGCCGCGGAATACTGTGGGACCAACGTGGTCGAGCCGGCTCTGCAAGTCGGCCCATATTTCGCCGCCGATATCGGTCCAGCGCTTGCAGAAGGCGAAATCCTCGCTGAGATAGGTGCCACTTGCCGGATCGATCATGCATTCGAACAGCGCAAACCGGTTGGGACTTCCGGCAAGACTGTCGAGCGAGTGTTCGCGAAAGAATTGCAGCGGCGTGTAGGCGGGATGGGCGCACATCTTCTCGAACACGTGGCGGCGGATCATCAGAAAGCCCGTGCCCGCGTAGCGCACCCGCGTAAAGCCATTCACGACCGCGACGTGATCGGGATCGTTGATCTCCAGCACATAATCGAGCGCGGCTGTCGGCACGTTCGGCCGCTTGCCGTCGATGGCGCGCTTGGCCTTCTCCCAATTCACGCGCTTGATCGGGTAGACGCCGGCCACCACGTCCGCCCCGGACTCGATCAGCCGGAACACCTGATCGGGCGTAAAGCCGATATCGGCGTCGACAAATAGCAGATGGGTTGCCGCGGGATTATCGAGAAAGAGCGTCACCAGATTGGCGCGGGCGCGCGTGATCAGCGCGTCTCCGTCACGCAGCTCGATCTTGAGGTCCATGTTCGACAGCGAGCGCACGGCGCGCTGCAATTGAAAGATGGAGCTGGCGTAGACGCTGGAGACCTGCCCGCCGAAGCATGGCGTGGCCACCACGAGGTGAATTTGCTCGGTCATGAAGCGCTCCGGCGGGCGTCGTTTACAATCGTAAATAAACGTGGTTAACGAAATCCTAACGCCGGCCGCAGGCTTACACCCCCGGGGCCACGGCCCGCAGTTCGTCGCCCAGGCGGGCGATCACGCCGTCCCAATCGCCGAAAGCCTGTTGCCGGATCAGTCTGGCGGTCGGATACCACGGCGTGTCGCCGCGGTTCCGCATCCAGCGAAAATCGGCCGCAAAGGGCAGCAGGACCACGACCGGCTTGCCGAGCGCCCCGGCCAGATGCGCGACTGAAGTGTCGACCGAAACGACGATGTCGAGCAGCGAGATGACCGCGGCCGTATCGATGAAGTCGCAAAGCTCGCCACCGAGATCAACGAGGTTCGGCAAACCCGCCAACGTTTCCTTGTCTATCTCGCGCAGTTCGCCCTGAAGGCTGAAGCAGCGCAGCGCCGGGTCCGTAAACAGCGCCGCGAGCCGTGCCAGCGGGATCGAACGGTTGCGGTCATTCTTGTGCGTGGCAGAACCCGACCAGACGAAACCGGCACGCGGACCTTGCGGCAGACGATCGCGCCAATAGGCGAGACGCTCGGCAGGTGCCGCAAGATATGGAACCGACGCCGGGATCGTCTCGATAAGCGTTGCGAACGCGAGCGGAAGGCTGAGCAAGGGGCAATGCAGATCGAATGCGGGAAGCGGCTCGCCTTCGGCAACCACGTCGATGCCCTCGAATTGCGACAGCAATGCGCGCAACTCTGCTTGAACCTCACACACGACCTTGGCGCCACGGCCAGCCAGTAGCGGCGCGTAGCGGATGAACTGGAGGGTGTCGCCGAGGCCTTGTTCGGCGTGAAGCAAAATGGTCTTGCCGGCGACCGGGGCGTCTCCCAGCCACAACGGGGCTTTAAAGTGACGCCGCTTGCCGGCAAAGGCGCCTGTCTTCCAGCGCCACTCATACTCTTTCCACCCGGCTGCAAAATCGCCAAGCGTCAGCCGCGTCATCGCGGCCTCGAAATGGGCCTCGGCAAATTCGGCGCTTCGCACCAACGCCGCCTCGAAATCCACAAGCGCCTCAGTCGGCCGATCGAGACGGCGCAGCGCATGACCGCGATTGGTCAGGATTTGCTGATGACCCGGCATTGCCGCCAACGCCTTGTCGTAACTCGACATCGCCTCAACCGGCCGGTTGAACCGCAACAGCGTATTGCCCCGGTTGACGAGCGCCCCGGCATGATCAGGGTTTTTCGCCAGTACGTCGTCATAGCTCGCCAGCGCCTCATCGATGAGGCCGAGCTCGAGACAGGCGTTGCCAAGATTGTAGAGGATTTCCGGATGGCTAGGTGCAAGCAGCAAGGCGTTGCGAAAGTGCGTAACCGCTTCATCAAAGCGTCCGCTCGCGTGAAGCGCAAGCCCAAGATTTGACATCGCGTCCGCCGAACCGGAATTGACCTTGAGCGCCTTGACGAGAAAGCGCAGCGCCTCCCCCGGGCGGCGGCGCTGCAGGTTGAGAACGCCGAGCAATTGCAGCGCGTCGAAATCGTCGGGCCGGTATTCCAGAATCCCGGCACACAGCCTTTCGGCCTTGTCGAGATGACCTTCTTGATACGAATTGTAGGCCTGCCGCTGCAAGCGCGGCAGGTTGGGCGTCCGCGCGGCATTCTTCCATGGGGCAGACAAGTAGCATCCCCTCCGGGGCGGTCAGAAGATCGCGTTCGAATCAATTGTCACTTGCAAGGCTATCATGTCCGGGATCATTCGACCGAAAGCGGGCGGAAGGCGCGGGGCTTCATCTTGTTCGCCGGCGCTTTGGTCCGTAACTTGCATTGAAAGGGCGTAACCCCCTCGTGACACAGGTGACGCAAATGCGACTTTTCCGGATTTCAAGTGCCTTGCTTTCAAGTGCGGCGGCCCTGGTTGGGCTGCTCTGGTCGCAGCCCCAGCCTGCATTCGCCGCCTCTACCCTTCGTATCGCGATGACGGCCTCCGATATCCCGACCACGACCGGTCTTCCCAACAACGGCTTCGAGGGCATGCGCTTTCTCGGCTATCCGATTTTCGAAGGGCTGGTGCTATGGGAGTTGACCAGCACGGACCATCTGGCGGGCTTGCGGCCGGGACTGGCCGAGAAATGGGAGCAGACGCCTGGCGACAACAAGAGCTGGGTCTTTCACCTGCGCCATGGCGTCAAATTCCACGACGGGACCGACTTCAACGCCGACGCCGTGATTTGGAATCTGGACCGCTATTTCAAGAGCGACAGCCCCCAATATGAGATCGCCAGTTCAGCGATGACGCGCGCACGCGCGCCGCTGGTTGCCTCCTACAGGAAGATCGACGATTACACGGTGGCGATCTCAACGACAAAGACCGCCTCGTATTTCCCCTACATGGCCGTCTACATTCTCTTCACCTCGCCGGCCTCTTTTGAAAAAGCCGGGCGGGATTGGACCAAGGTCGCAACGCTACCCGCTGCCGGCACCGGGCCTTTCCGTATTTCGAAGGTCATGCCGCGCCAGGAGGTCGATCTCGTCCGGTGGGACGGCTACTGGGACGCCGCGAAGAAAGCGAAAGTGGATTACCTCGTACTGATGCCGATCCCCGAAGCCAATACGAGGCTCGCGGCTTTGCGCTCAGGTCAGGTCGATTGGATCGAAGTGCCGCCGCCCGACGGCATTGATTCGCTGAAATCCGCAGGCTTCACCATCACGACCGGCTCCTACCCGCACGACTGGCCATGGCTTTACAACATCGGCGCGTCAAACAGCCCATTCAAGGACGTCAGGGTCCGCCAGGCCCTGAACTATTGCGTGGATCGCGAGGGGCTCGTGACCCTGCTCAACGGGACGGCGGAGCCTTCCGTCGGCTGGCTCAAGGACAGCGATCCGAATTTCGGATCGCCGGAAAACCGCTACAAATTCGATCCGGCCAGGGCTAAGAAGCTGTTGGCGGAAGCCGGCTTCACGCCTGAAAAACCGCTCGCATTCAAGGCGATGATTTCGACCTCGGGCTCGGGACAGATGCTGCCTTTGCCGATGAACGAATTCATCCAGCAAAACCTCAAGGAGGCCTGCGGCGTCGACGTCGAATTCGATGTGGTCGAATGGCAGATTCTCCTGAACGCCGCGCGTGCCACCCCTGACAGTCCAAATCTCAAGGGCGCGATGGCGATCAATGTCTCCTCGCCCTCTTCCGATGTCGGCATCATGGCGCGCTATTTTTCCTCCGCCAATTTTTCGCCGAACGGTTTCAATTTCGAGCAGTGGAAGGATGACGGGTTCGACACCGCGCTGACGACGCTTGCCGAAGCCAGCGATCCGGCGGTGATCTCGGCCGCGATGCGCAAGGCGCATGAGCGGCTGGTCGATAATCCGCCCTGGCTTTTCATCGTCCACGATCTGAACCCGCGCGCGATGAGCCCCAAGGTCAAGGGGTTCGTCTCGCCGCAATCATGGTTCATCGATCTGACGCTGGTCAGCGTCGAGTAGAAGGACGATCGAATATTGCAACTACGCGCGCGTTGGCGAAAGGTCGAGGGACGACCTGAGCAGCGGACAAGATCAGTCAGGAACTCGCGCGGTCGAGCCGCCGCGTTCACTTCTCGAGATATTTTGCCGGCGGGAAATCGCGCGAATAAACCGGGCTGGCGAGAAACGCCTCTTTGCCGTAGGTCCAGAACTGACTGACGTCGGGATAGGTCTTGAACACCGAATTGACGAGGCGCCCGTCCTTTCGCGTCACCTTGCGCAAGTAAACGTTGCCGACGACGTTACCTAAGTCGTCAAATTTCACAGGACCGCGCGCCGTGTCGACGTTGGTCGCGCGCAGCGCGGCCATCAAGGCGGCCTTGTCTTCAACCTTGCCGTTGACGGCCTTGACCGCGGCTTCCAGCACCGCACCGTTCACATAAGTACTCGCCGCGTAGAATCCCGGATCGTATTTGAATTCGTTTCGGAATGCCGGCGCGAAAACCTGGTTCGGCCTGGCGTCGAGCTCGGCCGAATACCAGCAGGTGGTGATGATCCCAAGGGCTTCGTCGCCCATATTGCGAAGCACCGCCTCGTCGAGCGCGGTCATACCGCCAATCGCCTGCATCTTGTCCTTGAGGCCGTAGTCGACGAATTGCCGAAGAAAGCGAAAGCCGTTCGAGCCGGCAAAGCCCAGGAAGATCGCGTCCGCATTCTTGAGCTGCGCCACATAGCTTCCGTAATCGGGCACGGTGAGCGGCGGAAACAGTTTTTGGATGATCTGGCCGCCATTGTCCTCGAACACGCGCTGAAAGCCGGCGCACATCTCCTGGCCATAGGCGATGTCGTCGGCAATCGTGATCATCTTCTTGAACTTGAGCTCCTTGGCTGCGTATTCGCCGAGCGGATGGACGCACTGGGAAGACGTGGAGGTGGCGCGGACGAACCACGGATTGGCGTGACGCTGGGTCATGTCCTCGGCGGCCGCGACCGAAAGCGTCGGGATCTTGTTTTGGCGGATATAGTCGTCGATCGCCAGCGCCTCGAACGCCGCCAGCGGCCCGATCAGGCAATGCACATCGTTCTTCTCGACCATCTCCTGGGTCTTGCTGCGCGCGGTTGCGGGAACGCCCGCGGTGTCGCCAACCACCAGCTCGACCTTCCGGCCCGCGATCATGTAGTCGCGCTCCTTCAAATACATGACGAGCGCGCGCTCCATGTCGATGCCGCCCGAAGCCAGCGCTCCGGTCTTGACCGTCAGAAGGCCGATGCGGATCGGACCATCGGCGGCACGCGCCACGACGGGCGCAGCGACAGGCGACAAGCCAGCCCCGGCAACCACGGATACGAAATCACGCCGCGAAATCCTCATATTTCCCTCCCCCGATGTCTCCCCGGCTCCACGCGGCCGGCTGCTTGATTGACCTGACCGGGTCCATCCTAGCGGCGCGGCACGATCGGAACCACAATGTTGCAATAGCCCTTTTGGTCAATATGCAGCGTGGTCGTCCCCGCAAACAATCGCTTTGGCCGATCGCGCGGATCATCGTGCAGGAACGGTCCACATCCCAACAACTCGTTCTTGAAGTTGGAAAGTTTCGCGCCGGTGGTTGCCTGCCAGGTATAGTCCCTGCCGCGAATGCTCAGCGCGATACGATATCCCTTCGGCACCACGATCGAGGTCGGCCATATTTCGATCGCCAGATCAACCGGCCTGCCCGGCTGCAGGAGCTGCATCTCATCATGGCTGTGGTAGGGACGGTAGGGCCGAGACAAGGCTTCATCGAGCTTGCGATGCGAGGCGCGCAGCCAACCCTGGGCGATCGGCGTATGCGGATCGATTGCGCCGACAAAAGTCACCTCGCGCAAATCGGCACTGAAGACGCGGAAGACCAGAAAAACATCGGCGTCTTCGGTGCTGGAGGAAATTCGCAAATTCGCCGCCAGCGGACCCGTGATCTCGGTGTCATCGGTCAGCGGCCGCGACATGAAGGTCAATCCGTCGCCCATCGCCGCAAAACCGATCTCGGCGGCTTGCGCGGGCGGCTCGAGGGAAAGCGTCTGATCGCGCGGATCGAGGTAGAACTTGGTCCACGCCGTCGACGGCAGCGGCCAGTCGCACTCCATCCGCTCGACGAAACGATCGGTGTGGCGAACCTGAAGCTGGACCTTCGGCTGCTCCGCCCAGCCATTGTCCTCGCCCTTGAGGTAAAAGTCGAAGAAGCGCTTTTGCAAGTTGCGCCCATAGTCGGTATAAAAATGCGTCCAATGCTCCAGGCCGTGGCACTCCAGCCATTTTTCCTTGGACGCCGCCCGCACAAATCCTTCGAAATTTCCGCGCGGGTGCAGGCCCTGCCCGCCCCAGTTTGCCGCCGACAAAAAAGGTACGGTGACCTTGTCCCAGTTCGGCGAGCGCGCCCGGTGATACGCATCATCGAGCGGATGGGCGAGGATTTCATCGCCGAAACTGGAGCGGTTGCGCGCGAGTTGCTCGTCCGACATGGTTTCATCGCCGCACACAAGCGCGCCGGTAACGATACTGCGCGGTCCCCTCTCGCCCAGCCCATACTGCACGGTCTTGACCTGCATGTCGTACCAGTTGGCCCAGAACGTCGACAGAATGCCGCCGTGATGGGTCATGTCCCGGTACCAGTCGGCCGCGCCTTCCCAGATGCACATGGCTTTCAGATGCGGCGGCTGCAATGAAGCCACATGCCACTGGTTGATGGCATAATAGGAGATACCGTTGAGGCCGACCTTGCCGTTCGACCAGGGTTGAACGGCGGCCCATTCGATGCACTGATAAAAATCGCGCGTCTCCCGCGGCGAGAAATGATCGACAAAGCCGGGCGAACGTCCCGTGCCGCGCGAGTCGACGCGCACGCAAACATAGCCGTCGGGGACCCATTTTTCGGGGTCGACCACTTCCCAGTTCTGATACTTGTTGGTCGATCCGTGCGCCACGTCCGGGTGATTTGCGATCATGGCCTGCCAGGCGCTCGGATAGCCCTTCTGAAAGGCGAGCCCCTTGGCGTAAGGACCATAGGTCAGGAGAACCGGCCATTTGCCTTCGGCCTTGGGCCGGAACACGTCGGCCCGCACGACCACGCCATCTTCCATTGCGATGTCTGCGTCCCACTCGATGAGCATATTGTCCTGCTCGACCGGCTCAGCCATTTTCCCCCGCCCATTTTTGTGGTGGCGGCGAGTGTTGGGTTTTCCCTTCAGTTTTTCAAACAAAATTTCCGATTTGATCGGGACAGGGGTCACAAATCTCAGCCTTTGGTAACGCCGTGAATCGGCGGGAAGCCACGCCCGGTTATGCAAATGACGATCATCCCCGATCCCACGGCGGCTCCGCCATCGCGGCCTGTGCCCCAACCCCTGCCTTTTGCGACTTCGGATTCCGCCGCCCCTCTCTGGCCGCGTTAGGAAACCGTCAAGCATAGGATTTGAATCGTATTGGCGAGGCCGAATTACTTCTTAGTCTAACGAACTTTTCAGTCGATGCGAGTAAGGCAGATTAGCCACAACCTTGGGCATAACTATCGAAGAAACCGCGGAGCACAGGCAAAATGCGGTCGCAGCAGATCACTTGGAATCCGCAAGGAGGCTGGAACCGAATCGCGGGCGAACCGGAAAAGGTCTCGCTTGTATTCTATTTCGGCGCGCGCGAAACGCTTGCTTGTGGCAAGCGATATCGTGAACTACGCGAGATATTTCCCGCGGCCCACATTTTGGGTTGCAGTACCGGCGGGCAGATCAACAACAGCGACGTGAGCGACGACGAAATCGTCGCGGCCGCGATCAGCTTTCATTCAACAACGTTGCGGCTGGCCCACCACGACATCGTCGATGCCCGCCAATCGCGGCATTGCGGCGAATCAATCGGGCGGGCGCTTAAAGCGGACGACCTCGCCGGCGTGTTCCTGTTATCCGACGGTCTGAACGTCAACGGCAGCGAACTCGTGGGCGGACTTGTCGGTGCGATCGGACCGGGTATTCCGCTCACCGGAGGGCTTGCCGGCGATGGCGCGAAATTCACCGAGACCCTGGTCGGCGGCGACTGTGCTCCGCGGCCACGTTTGGTCGTCGGCATCGGCTTCTACGGCAGCGCCATCAAAATCGGGCACGGCAGCGCCGGCGGTTGGGATATATTCGGACCGCGCCGGCAGGTGACCAGATCGGCCGGAAACGTACTGTTCGAACTCGACGGCGAGCCCGCTCTCGATCTCTACGAGCGTTATCTGGGTCCGAAAGATTCCAAGGACCTCCCCGGCTCGGCATTGCTGTTTCCGATCGAAGTCCACGATCCCGCGCAACCCGATGCTTCGGTGGTGCGAACGGTCCTGGCAGTGGACCACGAATCCCGCTCTATGACGTTTGCCGGCGACGTACCGCAGGGATGGACGGCGCAATTGATGCGGGGAAATTTCGATCGTCTGGCGGAGGGAGCGGCCGACGCCGCGCGGCAGGCGCGCAACGGCTTAAAAGCGGGAAAAGCGGACCACCAATTCTCAATTCTCGTAAGCTGCATCGGCCGGCGGCTATTGATGGGCCAACGCACGTCCGATGAGACGGAGGCGGCGGGCGTCGAGCTTGGAGCCGACACGCTCAGACTCGGCTTCTATTCCTACGGCGAGATTTCGCCGCACGCCAAGTCCGGGATATGTGAGCTTCACAACCAAACCATGACCGTCACCTCTTTCGCCGAGGTGGAGGCTTAATCGTGCATCGTCTGATCGCCAAGCAGATCGCGAAGGCGACCGACGCCTCGGGCAAGGTTGATATCGACCAGCTCGCGACGTTGATCGGCGCCGCCTATGACGAATTTGATTGCGATCGCCGCCGTACCGACCGCTCGATGTCGCTGATGATCGAGGAAATCGACGCAATCAATCGCAATCTCGAGCAACTCGTCGCCAAGCGCACAGCCGAATTGAAGGCGAGAGAGCGGGACCTGCAGGCGCAAAACGTCCGCTTTGACATCGCCATCAACAATATGACGCAGGGCCTTCTGCTGTATGATTCATCGGAACGTCTGATCGTCTGCAACCGGCGCTACATCATCATGTATGGACTGTCGCCCGACGTGGTGAAGCCCGGCCTAGGCCTTCGCGATCTTGTGCTTCACCGGCAAGAAACCGGATCGTTCAACGGCGACGTTGACGAATATTGTTCCTCGGTTTTGCGCAGCGTTGCGCTCGGAAAAACCGTTCACCACATCACCGAGACTCCCGATGGGCGTTCGATACTGATCGTCAACAAGCCGGTGGCCACCGGCGGATGGGTTGCTACCCACGAGGATATTACCGAGCGCCGCCGCGCCGAGGAGCGGATCATACATCTTGCGCACTATGATGCGCTGACCGATCTGCCGAACCGCACGTTGTTTCACGAGCGACTCAAGGGTGAACTGACCCGGATCGCTCCGGGCGAGCAGTTGGCAGTTCATTATATCGACGTCGATGAATTCAAAAGCGTCAACGACACGCTCGGACATCTGGTCGGCGATGAATTGCTGAGATTCGTGGCCATGAGTTTACGCCATTGCGCGACAGAAGACGAATTTGTCGCCCGGCTCGGCGGCGACGAATTCGCCATTGTCCAGACCGCTGTGAAGTCGGAAGCCGAAGTTGCCGACCTCGCCGAGCGGGTTCTCAACGCAATTCGCGCTCCCTTTGAGTGTCTTGGCCACCAGGTGACCACCGACGCCAGTATCGGCATCGCGCTCGCTCCCGAACATGGCGCCAGCCTCGATGAGGTTCTAAAGAACGCGGACCTGGCGATGTATGCGGCCAAGTCGGCTGGACGCCGGACCTGGCGCTTCTTTGAACCCGAAATGGACGCGCGGGTCAAAGCCCGCCGGGTTCTTGAAATGGACCTGCGCCAGGCGATCGCAGACCACGCGTTCGAGATTCACTACCAACCCTATGTCGACCTTCAGGACGACAGCATCACCGGCTGTGAAGCGCTGGTGCGCTGGCGCCATCCCCAGCGCGGCTGGATCTCGCCCGCCGAGTTTATCCCGATCGCGGAAGATACCGGGCTCATCAACGAGCTCGGCGAGTGGGTGCTGACCACCGCTTGCGCGGAGGCCGCAACATGGCCCGAGCACATCAATCTTGCCGTCAACGTGTCGCCGGTTCAGTTCAAGAGCGGGACGTTGGCGTTGAAGATCGTCGCCGCACTATCGGCGTCCGGCCTTCCGGCCGACCGGCTGGAGCTGGAGATCACCGAGGCGGTCCTGATTCGCGACGACGACGACGCGCTCGCCATTCTGCATCAGCTTCGTACCATTGGCGTGCGGCTCGCGCTGGACGATTTCGGGACCGGCTATTCCTCGTTGAGCTATCTGCAACGTTTTCCGTTCGACAAGATCAAGATCGACCGCTGCTTCGTCAACGATCTCGCGGAGCCCGATGGGTCTTCCTGCATCGTCCAGGCCGTAGTGAACATTGCCGCGGCGCGCAACATGGCGACAATAGCGGAAGGCGTCGAGACCTCGGTGCAGCGTGAATCGCTACGCGCCCTCGGTTGCACGGAAATGCAGGGTTATCTTTTCAGTCCGGCGGTTCCGGCGGTCGACATCCGGCGATTGTTACGGTCCGGCCGCGACAGGGCGGTCGCTTAAGGTCGATCGGCCCTGTCGGCGCTTTGCTTACGCCGCGTGCTCCCGGTCAAGCCGGGCGCGGCGATAAAGCATCGCGGCGAAGTCTTCGAAGATTTTGCGCATCTGCGGCGCCTTGTAGGGAAAAACCTCCGGCGAATCCATGTTGTGGACGACCGCGGTATTGTCCGCCTCGAAGACCAGCAATTCGCCATTCCTGTTTTCGGCGCAGTCGACCGTGAAATAGTCAAGACCGACACGGTCAGCGATGGCCGCAAGCGCGCTCTTGTGGCGAACGGCAAAATCGACGTCGAAGTCGCGCATGAAACGCTCCTCTTCGAGACGCTTCTCCGCGCTGAAGGCCATACCTGCGTTGAGGTACCAGATGTCCCAGCGGTCGGCGATCGCCATGTGACAGGCATAAGCCCGGCCATCCACGAACGCGAGCCGGTATTTGCGGAACAGGCCGTCCCGGCTGGCGTAATCGACAAAGGGCGCGACAAAGAATTCCTGCTCCGGCCGCTCGGCCAGATATCTGCCGGCCATCGCGATATCGTCCACCTTGGCAAGTCCAACGCCGGCATGCGTGCCGCGCGGCCGGACGATGAGCGGAGATTTCAACTCAGCCGCCACGTGCGAAAATCCTGTGTTCGAACCGGCGATCTCGGAGAATTGTGCGCGCGTGATGCAAATGGTGGCGGGGATATCGAGCCCCGCAATGCCGTCGAGCAGGCGATGCAGCTTGTCGCGATCGAGATGGCGGATCAGGCACGGCGGATTGAGCAACGGCCTCGGCCAGCGCGAGGCTACCGAATCGATCTTGTTCAAGGCTTCAAGACATTCCGCCGAATCCGAAGCGATCACGATCGCCACATCGTGCTCGGGCAGCGGCATCGGCAAATCGACCCCTGCGACGACGTAAAGCGTTTGCAACTCCATAGCTGAGTTTTCCAGCAGGAATTCGATCGGGGTGTTGCCACCCATGTCGATCGCGGCGGCGAGCGCGAGAACCCGCAATTTCGGCTTCGCCGACGAACATGGCGATCGGTACAATTGATGAAAGGCGAGGACTTCCGCCTGAATGGCAATCCCCGCCCGCTTGTCGCCGAGTAGCTGGGCGATCAGCGAAAGATCGAGCCCCTCGCCCGCTCCGGCCGTGCCGTCGGCAACCTTCAAAATCAATTCATCCCGCAGCGGACGAAGATCGGCGCCCTTGAAGGCCATCGTCGTCAATCTGGCGAATCCAATCCGGTCGGCGCTGGGATAGCGCGCAAGGCTACTCGCCGAATTCTTAGACTCCATGCGACGCTCCCGCAAACTCCAGATCGTCGGTGCCGCTAAGCAGCCCTTCGAGTTTCGCAATGGCCACGCCGACCTGACCGACGGCGCGCTCCAGATTGCCGCGCGCAATATCCTTGTCGGATGACCAGGCCTCCGAGACGAGCCGTGCGCTGGCGCTGATGCGAAGCGCAGCAGCGGGCTCCTCGCTACATCCCAACGCAACGGGCTGGCCGATCAGGCAACGCGCCGCTTCGCGATCATTCTCGCCGGCAACGCCGCGGGCAAGCGCGCGGTACAACGTCCTGCAATCCTCCAACGAGAGGTCGCGATCGCCGCGCCGGATCGCGAATGGAAAGATCGTCCGCTGAGTCAGTTCCTCATCGTCGGCGCCGGCGTCGTCAGGCCTTTGCTGCGGCGGCAGCAGCCGAAGCGATGGCGATGAGGCGATGATCCGCTCGAGTCCATCGCCGAAAGTCGCCAGCGCGGTCCTGCGAAATTCGTCGGGCACGCGATAATAGGCACCGATTTCCTCGAGCGCCGCCTCCCAGCGAAGCCACTGACCGAAATTGGCCCTGATCGGGAAATGCGAGCGCAGGCTCGGCCAGCTTCGCGGCCAGTCGCTGCGGCTGTTATATTCGAGAAGCCCGGAAGGAATAACGGCCGCCGCGTCGAGATCGCGTGCGAGCGCCGAAGGCACCAGCAGTGCACCGCTGAAGGGCGGACCGGTGAAAAACTTCGACCCGGTGATGATCACCAAATGACCGCGATCGAGATATTTTCGCAGCCGCGCGCGGCCAAGGCGCATCTGGCAGGCGTCGACGACGATCTGAACCTGCTGGGGCCAGCGTGCGGCGATTTCGTCCAGGCATTGGTCGCTCGGCGCGCGCCAGCCGAATTTCGAGGAATCCATGACTTGCAGAAGCACCTTGCTCCCGCTTGCGACGGCACGCCCGATCGCGGCGAGAACCATGGCATCGCTTGCAACATGCGGGCGTGCGTGGCCGGCCTCGTCGAACAGCCGCAGCGCGACGCTTTCCAGCGAGTGGGCGAGCCCGGCGATAGGCTCTCCCTTCCGCACCCGGCTTCCATTGGCGGTTGCAGCACTGAAATGACAGCCGCGCGCGGTGTTGACGGTTCCGCTTCCGGTTTGGTCGGCCGCGACGACGACCGTCGTCAGCGGGGCGCCAAGCAGCGCACGCGCTACGAACAGCGCCTGAAGTTGGGAATCCGTGCCCGACGGGGAGAAGACGACATCCGCGCTCGCCCGTGACAGGCCCAGCGCAGCCCTCAATTCGTCCCGCATCGCCTCGACGCGGTTATCGAACGCAGCTTCGATGCCGACCGCAATCGCCGACTCCATCAGCGCTTCCCGCGCCTTTTCCGCGCGATCATAGGCAGGCTGCGAAATCGAGGTTGCCGTGCTTGAGGAGAAGCTCAGCGTATCCGGACAGGGATATGGCTGGCAGCCATACTCATTGAACCCGCCCGCCGGATTGATGGTCAATCGCGCGTCGCCGCCGGCGCAAAGCAGCCGATCCAGCGGCGCGAACAGCTCGGCCATGGATGACGCGGATCGCGATCGACCCGGAGAGACGGCTTTCTCGTTCGATTGCAATCGAACGCCACCATTTGGCATCGCTAAGACCTCACGCCCAAAAGTTGTGCCTGGCCTTTGCGACCCATTGGCCCCAATGGCTGCTAATGCCGCGTAAACCCGCCGACCGAGAAGTAAAGAGGTATGGTTAATGAAAGCTTTATTCCGGGCGCACCGCAGCGCTGCCCTTCCGCCGTCAGTCACGACCGAGGCCTTAACCGCCCGGCACGAGGAACTTGGTCAGCGTCAATCCGGAGAGCATGGAAGTGGTTTGGTAGGAGGCTTGCAGGGTCGTCTGTAGCGCCAGAATCTCGCTGGCCACCTGCTGCGTCGAAGCCGTTTCGGTTTGATCCACAATATTTTGCAGCAGGGTCTTGGTCTGGGATTGCCGGGCGCTCGCCTCCTTCATGATGTTCTGGGCAACGGCAAAATCGGTTTGAATATCCGAAATCGCCTGCTGCCCCGGCTGGGGCGTCAGGTTCGTCGCGGTGCGCTCACTGAGCGCTGCGACCTGCGCGGCGGAATTGGCGCCCGTCGGAGACGCCGTGAGGGCAGCGAACACCGCAACCCCCTCGAGCTGCGCGCGGATCGCCTGCTCGTTGGCCTGCGCGCCGTATTGTACCGTGATCAATGAATCGATCCGGGCCGTCGACGATGCCCGCGGCGACGGGCTGGAATTACCGGTGTACCAGGCCACCGTGTTGGCCGGGTCGTTGAAGAGCGACGTCGCGGTGCTGAACGGCGGGCCCGAAACCCGCAGCGGCGACTGGACGGCGGTCACGGTCGGGCCGAAGCCGAGAGCGGCGAGTGCGGCCGGGTTCGAACTCGTCACATTCAGGCTCGAGGCGCTATCGGTATGCAACGTGATCACGCCGCCGCTGACGGTCGAGGGCGTCGAGGTGCCCGTGATCGAGTCGATCTTGGACAAGAGCGTCTGGACGCTGTCGGTGACATTGAGCTGGTTGCCGGTCGCGCCGGAAGCAACAAACGTGATCGGCGTTCCGTCGACGGTGATGGTGTCGCCGGGCGCGAAACTGGTGGTGATCGAATTCGAGCCTGGGGCGCCGGACAGAGCAGTTGCGCCGGTGATTGGCGCGGAGGGGGGCCCTGCCTGGTTATTGACCGCGCTGCCCGTGGCCGTTCCAGGATCGAAGAAGTCATGCCCGGCTTCGACCGCGGAAGCCGCCACAAGCGTCGTATTGGCAAGCGTGCCGATCGCGGTATTGAGCGCCGCATTCAAATTGCCGGCGGTCGCCGTCGGGTTCGCGCCAATGACAAAGCTGCCGGCGGGCGGCGGGTTGGCGCTCGACGCCGTCAACTGAACCGAAGCGGTGGTGCCGTCCGGGAGGTTGAAGGTGAGGCTTATCTGATCGCCGGGATTGGGATTGGTGGCAAGGCTGATCGACACCGCCGCCGGCGAGCCGGACGGGCCGGTCACCGTCGCGCCAGTCAGCGACGACGACGCCGAACTCAATTTCAGGCCAAACGGCGAACCGGCGACATCTTCGGAAATCGAAAACGACGTCCCTCCCGGCGGCGAGATCACGAGACGGCCAAGGCCGGTGGTGCCGTCCGCTTGCGCCCGCTCGGCGATCACCTGCTTCAGACCGGCCTGGGTGCCGCTGCCGTTCAGGATGTTGTCGACGGAAGCTACCGCGGGCGTATTGGTCGCGCTGCCGGAGAAGATGAAACGATCGCCGGCCTGGGTGTTGAGAATTCCTACGATCGCTGACAGTTCGGCAAATGCGCTCTCCTGCCCGACGGTTTGTCCGGAGCTGTTGATGTCTTGCGGGCCGGTGCCTGCCTGGCTCTGCACCTGTCCGGTGATATTCGACAGCGACTGCAGTGCGGTATTGGCCGTGCTGATGATGGTATTGACGTTGGTGATCGTGTCGCCAAACGCGGAAATGCCGGCGAGCTGCGATCGCGCGGCGACGGCAAAACCCTCGCCAACGCCCATGCCGGAATAGGTGGTCGATTTCTCGCCGGTCGCAAGTTGCGTCGACAGGTCCGTGAGCTGGTTGTTGAGGTTCTGGACTGCCTGACCAAACAGCGAACCGCCAGGACCTATGATACTATTGATCGCCATCTGATTGCCTTACAGTTGGATCTGTTCCAAGGTCTGCATCATGCTTTGAATGACCGACATCACGTGAGCGTTGGCGGCGTAGGAGTTCTGCAACGCGATCAGGTTTGACATTTCCGAGTCGATATTGACCTTGGCGGTGGAATCGAATTTTTGCTGCAACGTGCTGACCACGACGCTCTGACCTTGCTGCAACTGCGTCGCCGAGGTGGCTGCACCGGCCTGCAGGCTCAGAAATTGCTGCAAATAGCTGCCGACCGTGCCGCTGAACGGCGCCGTGGGCGATCCCAGTCCGGTTTTCGGCGAATAGTTGAAAATTCCCGTGGTCAATTGCGAAAAGATGAAGTCCGAACGGGTGGTGTCGCCTGCCGGTGTCGGCGGCGAGTTGTTGAAGACCGTGATGTTCGCTGGACTGTTGAGGAGAGCCGGATTGACGCTGATGCGTCCGGCAAAGCCGGTCAATTGCGAACCGTTGCCGGTGATCGCGCCCGTAAAGAGCGCGCCGCCGTCGACGAACAATGGCAGTTGGGGGCTGCCTGACGTCAGCGACTTGACCGTTGACGTCACGGACGCCGCATTGACCGTCGTTCCCGCGATCGCGTTGAGCACCTGCAGCGTGTTGCCGGAAGGATTTGAAAATTGCAGATTGTTCGAGCCGAGCGCCGCGTTCAACTGCGTCACCACCGAGGCGAGGCCGCCGGTGAAATTCACTCCAATCACCCTCGGACTGACGCCCGGCGGGCTCGGCAACGGCAACGCGGCTGAATCGTCCACGCGTACGATCTGCACCCGCTGCTGCGTGCCACTGCTCGTGTAGGTCAGGTTGATGCTGTTGCCGGGTTGCAGATTGGTCAGATCCAGATTGAATCCCGACTGCGCGCCTACGGTTACCGCCGTGCCGGGCGTGGTTTGATCGGAAAGCGAACTGGCGAGCGTCGCGGCGAGCTGATCGACCTGCGTCTGCGCCTGCACCAGGGTCCGGTCGCGGAGCGTCAGGTCGGCGGCGATCTGCCCCGAGCTGATCACGTTGTTGGCGACCACATCGAAGGCGGCGCCGTTCGGAAGCGTGATCGTGAGCGACCCTACGCCGGATTTGGCCGGATCGGTGTTGTACAGCGAATTGGGGGTCAGCGTCCCGACCCCTGTAAAGTTAAACCGCGAGGCCTGCCCCGCGCCGACGAGCTGAACGCCGGTGTTCGTAAAGATATTGACCTGGTTGGCGCCGTCGGTGACGACCTTGACATCCACTAATTTCGCCAGATCATTGATCGCGGTATCGCGCTGATCGAATAGTGCCGCCGCGGAAGGATCGGTCGGACTCAAACCCTGCAGCTTGGTATTGATCGCCGCAATCTGGTTCAAATCCGCGTTGGCCTGGGTCACGGACGCGCCGATGTCCTGTTCGACGTTCGAGCGAAGCGTCTGAATGCCTTGCGAGGTTGTGTTGAGTTGCTGCGCCAGCGCCTGCGCCGCGCCCAGCGCCGTCGTCTGCGCGGACAGGCCGGTTGAACTCGTCGACAGCGCCTGCAACGCCGTCGTAAAATTGTTGAACGCGGTCTCCAGCGTCCCGGTGCCTCCAGGCGTCCCGTAAACGCTTTGCAGTTGGCCGAGAATATTGGAAGTCTGGTTGGCAAAGCCGCCGCCGCCGATTTCGGTACGCAATTGATTCTGGACGAACGTATCCAGTTCGCGACTGACGCCGCTGATCAGGGCGGATGAGCCCGAACCGCCACTGGGCACGTCGACCTGGTTGACGTTTTCGACGACGTAGCCCGGCGTATTGGCGTTGGCGACGTTCGACGACGTGATCGAAAGCGCGACCTGGTTGGCGCGCAAACCAGACAGCGCACTAGCAAGGGCTGAACTCAAACCCATTTTTGTTGCCCGCCTTGAATTGGATCACACTAACTCCTGCTTTTGCCGGCGCCGATCAGCGCAGTACGTTCAGCAGGCTCTGCACCATGTCGTCGGCCGTCGTGATCACCTTGGTGTTTGCCGAATAGGCCTGCTGGGTCACGATCAACTTGGTGAACTCATCCGCGATGTCGGTGTTGGAGCCTTCGAGCGACGAACCCGAGATCGTTCCCGACGCGCCGAGGATCGCAGGCCCGGACTGATCGGTGACCGCGTAGGCGCCGCCATCGAGTGCCTTGAGGAAGTTGGTGCCGTTGAAGTGCGACAGCGTGATCGAGGCCAGATCGATGTTCTGCCCGTTGGAGAAAGTTCCGACCACAAGACCGGTGTTGTTGACGGCCACCGATTGAAGCTGGCCCGCGGCAAATCCGTTCTGCGTGATGCCGCCGATGGTTGCCGTGCCACCCGAGGTGGCGAATTGGGTCAGGCCGCCGTTGGGGATATCGATCGTCACGTTCGAGAGCGACTGACCGCTTACAGTCAGTGTCGGGATCGTGACGGCGCCGTTGGCGGGGCTCGTCAGCGCACCGTTATTATTGAAAATGAAGTTGGTGCCGACATTGGTCCAGGCGACGGTATTGCCGCTGGCGGTGGGATCGTTCTGGTAGAACAGATTCCAAACGTCCTGATGCGCACCACCGAGGCTGGCGCTATCGACCTTGGCCCAGCGAAGCTGGACGTTGATCGGCGTTCCCGCCGCGTTGAAGACCGTCACCGCACCGCCGCTGATGCTCTCACTGTTAAAGGTCGTGAGGACGCTCCCGATCACAGTGCCGGTACCGGGACCACCGCCGCCGCTTCGGGTCGCCGACGGCAAGGACGAGAAGCCGAGTGTACCGAATATACCGCTGGTATCGGGACTGATGGCGAAGTTATTGGCTAGGCCCGTATTCAGAGTGACGGTGCTGGTAGTGCCCGAGGTAGTTATGGTGCTTGGATTGGTGGTATTGGCTGTGGCCGTGTCGATAGCGGCAAGCAGGTCATTTACGTCAGCCTGGCCGCCCGCGCCACCGCCGCCTGTAGCAGTGGGGGAAAGATTGACAGTGATCGTACCGGGTGTGCCAGGAATACCGGCAGCACCGCTAATGGCGGGCCCACCTGGCGTGTTTGAAAATTGGATGGTTGTCGTCGCGGTCGTTCCAGGTGGAGGTGTAGGGCTCGCCGCGTTGACTGTGAAGGAAGTGCCAAAGTTGACCAGCTCGTTGAGCGGTGTCGTTTTCACGACGGGTTGCCCAGCGGCTGCCCCATTGGAGGTGCCGCCATTGAAGGGACTTGTCGCCGGGATCACGGGTGGAGTGCTATTAGTGTCGGATGTATTGACGAAGGGCGGCGGCGGCGTGCCCGCCACTTCCGGATTATCGGTGAAAGGAAAATCGGCTGGATTGAGCCCGCCGGCCGCCGTGATGGTTCCGGGAGCGGCGTTCGCACTTGCTGCCGTACTCGGGGTGGTCGGAAGGTTTGCGGAATATGTAATCGTGGTGGTCGCCTGCGCCGGAACGAAAGTGTTCTGAAATTTCAGGACGTCCGGAGCGTTTCCGAGCGGGTTGCCGGTCTTGGGATCGACCAGGACGCCCTCCAGAAAATAACCGGCGCCGTTGACGAGGTTGCCGTTCGCATTCAACTGGAAATCGCCACGGCGCGTATAATCCACGACGCCCGAGAATTGCGGCACGTTGTCGGTGATGCCGGCTGGTTTTTGCACCGAGAAGAAACCGTCGCCGTTGATCGCGATATTGGTCGCAACGGTCGAACTTGATACGTTGCCTTGCGCCGTGATCGTCTGCTGCGAGAAGGCGGCCACGCTGCCGGCGGGTTGCTTGTTCGGCGTGAGCGCTTCCGGAATCAGATCTTCGAAAGTGGTGTTGATGCCCTTGTAACCGACGGTGGAGGCATTCGCGATATTTCCCGAGATGTTCTGCAAGGCGAACGACTGGCTCTGCAGGCCGGCGACCGAGGTGTTTAGCGCGTCGAAGATACCCATAACTTTGTCTCCACATTCGATCCCAGGGCGAGGCGCGATTCACACGCGCATGGCCGTCATCGAAGGAGGCGTCGCAATCCCCGTGCCAAATATGAAAATATAGCTATTTCAATTGCTTAAATAGAAATGCCCCGGTCCGGGGACCGGGGCACAATTGCCGGGCGGGCAACAATTGCCGGGATGATCAGGTCGCCGACGGCGCCGAGGGGTGGAACACCAGCGCAAAGCCATCCATGCAGTAGCGAAGGCCGGTTGGCTTCGGCCCATCGTCGAAGACGTGTCCGAGATGGCCGCCGCAGCGGCGGCAGTGAACTTCGGTCCGCAACATGCCGAAGGTGCGATCCTCGGTGGTGCCGACCGCATGCTCGAGCGGCTGGTAGAAACTCGGCCAGCCGGTGCCGCTTTCGAATTTGGTCTCAGAGGAAAACAGCGGCAGATCGCAGCCGGCGCAGGCAAAGGTACCCTTGCGATGCTCCTTGAGCAGCGGGCTTGTCCACGGGCGCTCCGTGCCCTCCTTGCGCAGGATCTCATATTGCTGCGGCGTGAGCTGGGCGCGCCATTCCGCGTCGGTCTTTTCGATCTCGAATTTCCCGGCCGCCTTCGCGGGTCCGCCGCGCAGCCAGCGCAAGCCCACAAGGCCAAACAAACCGGCGGTGGACGCAAGCAGGATACGGCGGTCGATCATGATAGTCTCCGTGCGAAGCGGGCGTTTGGGGTGGTTCGCTCCCAAGTACGTGACGCCGGGGCCAAAGTTACACGGATCGGCGCAAGAACATCTCACTTTCTTGCGAGGAACCTCCCCTGCCATTCAGCTCCCACCCGATCGCGAGCCGGCAAAGTCAGAGTGTACCGCCGCCTTTGCCGGAATTTGCGGCCGCGGGAGGTGCTGGACGTGCGCCTCCGGCACGTTCCTCGCGAGCGCGCCCCCCGCCTGGCCGATCCGGCGGCGGGCGGGGCCGGACCGGCGGCGTTCCCGCCTGCCGGTTGGCCTCGGCCAAACGCGCCTCGCGCTCCCGTTCGCGCTTCCTCGCCCTCTCCCGATAGCGCGCCAATGCGCCAGCGGCGGCGGAACTCCCCCGCCCCCACATTCCAATCAACTGTCCGGCCACGCGGCCGGTCGCGCCTCCCGCCCATACCAGTTCGAACGGCGAAAACAGCCGCCAGCGCTCATCGCCCCAGAGAATGCTGCGCGCGACCAGCCGACCCGCCATGGCGGTTGTGCCCAACCCCTGGCGGCCGAAGCCGCTCGCGACCCACAGCCCCTTACGCAATTGGCCGATCTGGGGCATCCCGTGCACGGTCTGGCCGATTGCGCCGCCCCACACATCGGCGATCTCGACGGGTCCGAGGCGGGGAAAAATGGTGCGGATCCGGCGCGCTATCGCGGAAGCAAAGCGCGCCGGGCGCGCATTCCAGGTGGTTTCGGGGCTTGCCCACATCAAGCGGTCGCGCTCGACGATCCGGAAGTGATCGATACCGTCGGTGTCGGTTACCGAGCCTTGGAACGCGATGCTCTCGGCAAGGCGCTCGCCAAGCGGCGCGGTGATCGCGGCGTAGCGCCAGACCGGCAACAGCGTTTCCGACAGCCGCCGCGATGGCGCGCCGAGGTGAGCGCTGCCGGCGAGCACGATGTGCGAGGCGCGTAACCGCGCCGATGGCGTAACGATACGCTTGCGGATTCCTGACGCATCGATGCTGACCACCGGCGTGTCCTCGAAAATCCGCGCCCCCGCCCGCCGCGCCAGCGCCGCCAGACCGTGAACATATTTGCCGCCATCGATCTGAAAGGCCTTCGGGAAAAACACGCCATGGAAATAGCGGTCGGTTTTGAGGTGCTGCCGAACGCGATCAATCTGCCATCCCTCGACTTCGGTTTCGAAATCCTCGTTGAGCATTTGCAACTCGCTGATCAGGCGGTCGCCGACATCGACATTGGAGACTTCAAGCACGCCCTCGCTGAGCGCAATCCCCGGCATCAATTGCTCGGTCGCGTGCGCCCGGACGAATTCGGCGCCTTCCTTCGACAGCGCCCAGAGTTCTCTGGCGTCTTCGAAGCCGATGCGCTCGATCAGATCCCTGATCGAAAGATCGTAGCCCGGCTTGACCGTGCCGAGCGGGCGGCCGGATGCCCCCCAGCCGACTTGCCGGCCCTCGAGCACGGCGACGCTGGCGCCAAGGCGCGAAGCCTCCAGAGCAACCGTCAGGCCGGCAAGTCCGGCGCCGACGACACAGATGTCGACGTCCAGGTCGAAGGAAAGCCGCCTTCGGTCGCGCATCGCGCCGGTTTCGCCTTTACCGGCAGTCCGTGCAGAAATCTCGCTCATGCCGTTGTCTTACGGACCGATCTCGTGCTTGTCACCTTGTCCTGAGCGCTGGTGGAGTAGATTTGACATTCGCTCCCCGCCGGGCAGCGGACTCGCAAAGCGAATGTCTAATCCCTAAACTCCACCGGAATCTTGTATTTGCTGGCGGCGCCTTGATTCCGACATTCGCAACGGCGCCTGCTGAAACGGGAAGCAAATGTTAGAGCCACGAGTCTGTACACTAATCGGTCAAGCCTGAACCGAATCGAGATGCGCCATGCGCCGTTTGATGCTGCTGCGGCACGCCAAGACCGAAAATGACGCGCCCAGCGGCCGCGATGAGGATCGCCGGCTCGACAAACGCGGTCACCGTGACGCCGCCGAAATCGGCGGCTGGATCGGCCGGCATCCGCCGTTTCCCGATCTGGTGCTGGTTTCGCCCGCGGTGCGGGCACTTCAGACCTGGGAAATCGCCTGGGAGGCGATGAGGGAACTGGTCCCGGAGCCGGAAGTGGAGCTGATGGCGGAACTTTATGGCGCCGATATATCCCAACTGCTCGAAACGATCCGCGACGTTTCGTCGGCCGATCCGAAGCGGTTGATGCTCGTCGGGCACAATCCGGGCATGCATGAGCTGGCGCTCGCCCTTGCCGGTAGCGGCGATTCCGCTGGACGCAAGGCGCTCACCGACAATCTGCCGACCTCGGGTCTCGCCATTTTCGATTTCGACATTGACGACTGGACCGAATTGGCCTTCCGGCGCGGCAGGCTCGTGTTGTTCGTCAGCCCCAAACTGTTGAAGCAAACTTCGGGCGATTGATCTCTGACAACGCCCCGCGGGGAAATATGTCGGAAAGTATGCTAAGCTGTGATCCATACGGAGGCGCAGATGTTCCAATCCATCCTCGTGCCACTTGATCTTGCCGACACTGACCTCGCGAGACCGGCGATCGCTACTGCCGCGACATTGTCGCAAACCTGGAACGGCAAGGTGCGCCTTCTCAACGTGCTGCCGATGACGCCGGTGATGCTCGCCGAATATGTGCCGGCCGATTTCGACGACCAGCAGCGTCAGACCTCGGAGGAGGCGCTCGCCATCGTCGCGCGCGAGTCCGGCATCGATCCAGACCGTATCTCCACCGCTGTGCGGCAGGGCGGCATCTATCACGAGATCCTCGAAGAGGCCGCCGCGATCAAGGCCGATCTGATCGTGATGACGTCACATCGGCCGGCGATGCGGACATATTTTCTCGGCTCCAACGCCGGCCACGTCGTTCGCTACGCCAAATGCTCGGTGCTGGTGGTGCGGCACTAGGTCTGAGCTTTCAATATCATCCATCCGGTTCGAATCGGGAAACTGCCGGCGCAAAGGATGCTATTTCCTTTTGCCGCGCGTCGATGCAATATCAAGTTGCATGAAATATTGACCGCAATTTTTCCGGCGATGGGCCACAGCCCGAATCTCTCTTCGCCCGGCTTACCACTCGTTCATTTGGGTGCCACCATGAATATCGTTCAACCACAGCCAGACGCTGCAGCGCAATTGCCAGTCGCCAATTTCCCCAAACAGGCAATTGTTGTCATCCACGGGATGGGCGAGCAGATGCCGATGGACACCATCAAGGGATTCGTTCGCGCAGCGTGGGAGACAGTGACCGGCTTGGCGACTGACAAACTTCCGAACCCCACGGAAGTTTGGAGCAAGCCGGATGGACGAACCGGTTCGCTGGAGTTGCGCCGGATCACGACGCGGCAAACCATACCGACACAGACCTTTACCGACGGGGTTCGATCGGACTTCTACGAAATGTACTGGGCGGACCTCTCCGGCGGCTCGACCTGGAATCAGGTGCAGGACTGGGTCGGGGGGCTATTGCTTCGGAATCCCCTCACCAGAGTGCCGCGCGACGTATTCCTCGCCTGGCTCGTTTTATGGCTCATCGCATTGACTGTGATCATACTCTCGATCGCCGCCGCGTTGCCGGAGACGGCGTCGATCGGTTCGGCGAATTTCTGGGACTATCCCCCTCTGAAATGGCTGCGCGGCTACAAGGGGTGGCAGCTCGGAGCCGTTGTCGCGGCGCTTGGCTGGGTGGCAACCAGTTTCATCGTGCCTTATTTCGGCCGCGTGGTTCGCTACACGCGGGCGAAGCCGGACAACATTGCCGCCCGCAAGAATATTCGCGAGCGGGGACTGGCGCTGCTGTCCGAGCTACACGACAAGGAATACGCGCGCATCATCGTTGTGGGGCATAGCCTGGGTTCGATCCTGGCCTATGACCTGATCAGCTATTTCTGGGCCGAGCATCAAGGTGCGCGCATCGTCGCCAGCGGTACACCCGAATTCGACGCTCTCCGCGAAATCGAAACGGCCCTTGCCGACCCCACATGGCCCGCCCAACCGGCAGTGGAGGCCTTCCATGCCGCGCAAACCAAGTTTTCGCATTTGCTCCGCATCCGCCCGAAACCCGTCGGCAAAGCCATCGACACCCGCTGGCTGATCACCGACCTGATTACCCTCGGCTCGCCCTTGGCCCATGCCGAATTTCTGATGGCGGCGAGCAAGCAGGACCTCGAGAAGCGCCAGCAGGATCGGGAATATCCGATGTCGCCGCCGCTTCGCGAATTGCTTGATCCAAACTATCTGCAAGCGGCGCGAGACGCCAGGTTTCCTGAGGGAACTCCGACCAAGCTCCTGGCGTTCCCGTTCGGCGGCAACGAATGGCAGCTCCATCACGCTGCGCCATATGCGGCGGTGCGCTGGACCAATATTTACGACCCCGCCTTGCTCGTGGTGTTCGGCGATCTGATTTCGGGACGGCTGGCCCCGGTGTTCGGCGAAGGTATCATCGATCGAAATCTGAGGGCTCTGCGCTGTTGCCAGTCATGGAGCTTCACGCACACGAAGTACTGGTCGTTGCCGCGTAACGCCAGGCGTGTCCCGTTGCGTATCAGGGAGTTACGGTACGCGCTTGATCTGGGAGGGCAGCGTAGACGGCTGTGAGCAGATCACGGCAGCAACGCTTCCGGTAGATGATCGAAGCCGTAGGCCAGCGGCCGGTTGCGGGTGATGAAGCCGCCCACCTGCCAGGCAAACAACGCAGCGAAGCCCATCAAAAACAGCGCGCCCGCCCATTCGCCGGTGGCGACGGAGCGCAGCAAAAGCCCGGCCATCGCCACCGCAAGCAGCATCACGCAGAAAATCGCCGCCGCGTAGACACGTGGACCAAGGCCGCCGGCCAGCATGGCCCGGCTTCCGGCTTTCTTCATGCGCGCGTGCAACTCGGCGATGAAGGCGCGGTAGTCGCGGTCTTGCGGCGCCATCAGCGCCGCGGTCTGCCAACTGGTCGAGAGAATGGCGATGCGCGCGCCATCGGCGTTGCCGATATCGGCGCGAAACCGGCGCGACTGCATCGACACCGGCCGATACGACAGGCGGACCGTCGCGATATCGGGATAAGGCCACAGGCCGGACCGGCCGGCGATGCGCCACGACAGGCCTTGCTCCGTCAGCTCGAAGCGATGCGGCGCGCCGATCAGCGAGGCCTTGTAGGCGTAGCTTGTCCCCACGGGGGCCTCGTTCGACAAATCAGGCGGCATTGGCTGGCCTCTAGTGTGGTGGTTCAGAAGTCCGCATCCTTGTTTCCGCGAGTCCGTCATGCGGACTTCTGAACCAAAGCCACACTAGAATCAATAAGTTGCTAGTGCCCCTTCGATTCCGAAGTTCGCAAACGTGGATGCCGCACAATGATGCGAACTTCGGAATCGGGACACTAGCACTGCACACATGCCCACAGGAAAGCGGCTATTGCGATCGCCGCCAAAGCCGTGCGCACGCCATGGACCGCGCCCCATCTGACGATGAGCGCGCGGGTTTGCGGTCCGGCCTTCTCGGGATCGCTGGCCAGCAGCGCGTCGTTGGTGGGTTTGATGACAATGAGCGTCCACGGCCACGGCGCGACGATCGCGGCGGCGCCAATTAGGAAGCCGGCATGCGGCGACTGCAACCACGCCAACAGTCCCAGCACAAAACCGGCCAATGCGAGCGGCGCTTGCATCGCGGCTCCGCGCTTATAGGCCGGCCTCCATTCGGTGAGCAGCGCGCGATCGTCAAGATGCAGCCGTGCAGGTTGCTCCGCAACGTTCACGTAAAGTGCTGCTCCGCCAAATATCGCGGAAATAATCAGTGCGAGAAGACCGAAAATCATGGTTCAAGCCCTCCCCGGAAGATCGAAATGAGCCAATGGCATCACGCTTGCGCCCATCGCCGGCTTTATCTTACAAGCGGAGCATGCAAGAGACGACCCACTTTCCAAGCCGCTTGATCCTTGGCGGCGCCGGAATCTCAGGTGTGCTGCTGGCGCTCGCCGTGCACATGCTCGGCGCACGCTTTGGGCTCGATCTCGGCGGCCTTTGGCGATCCGATACGCGCGAATTCATGCCGGCGGGTGCGGCACTGGCGTGGTGGCTGATTGCTACTGTCGGCTTCTGCGGCGGCTATTTCACCGCGACGCTGATGCAGAGCGCGGTATCGGGGCAAATTCCGCGGCGGATGCGCCAGTTCCTGATCGCGGCCGGCGTTCTCGTGCTGGCGGCCGCCGGTCAGGCTGCCTCAGCACCCAGCGCGCTGCCGACGGTCTCGGGGATTCTCGCAGGCCTGGCCGCGCTCGTGCTGGGCGCCGCGATGGCCTTCTGCGGCGCGCATTTTGCGTTGCGCAAAGTATGAGCGGCAGACAGCCGGCCAGGCTCAGCTCGGAGCTGGCGGGGCGCTGTAGTATGAAGCGTCCGGTTGCGCAGTTCCTTCCCGACTGGCGCGCTTTCGAAACGACGGAATAATCCGCACCACCGACCCCCAAACCCTGCTCGGGGCTCGTTTTCGACCCATCACGGCATATGTAGGGCATGTGACGGCAGCGCCCGTCCGAGGCCAATACGCGGCTTGTCAAGGACTGCACAAGGGAACCTTTTTGCCTTATGGGTCTTCGCATGCAGGGTGATCAGCGCCGCTGGCCCATGATCGCCTCGAGAGGCAGCGACTCGCCCCGCCGGGAGGACGAATGTATCGACTGTTGACCACGCTGGGGCGTGGCTTCAAGGAGCGGATAGGCTGGAAACGGCTGGGGGTCGCCGCAAGCCTCATCATCATCGCCTTTGCGATCACGACCCTGGTCCGTACCCTCAAGGGCATCGATACCGGCGTGATGCTGGTTGCGCTGACCGAGATACCTGCCCATCACATCGCGCTTGCCGCGCTGTGCGTGGTCGGCGCTTTCTGCACGTTGACCTTCTATGACTTCTTCGCGCTGCGCACGATGGGCAAGAAGCACGTGCCCTACCGAATTGCCGCACTGTCGAGCTTCACCAGCTATTCGATCGGCCACAACATCGGCGCCACCGTGTTCACCGGCGGCGCGATACGTTTCCGGATTTATTCGGACTACGGCCTGAGCGCGGTCGACGTCGCCAAGATATGCTTTCTTTCCGGCCTGACCTTCTGGCTCGGCAACGCCTTCGTGCTCGGCGTCGGCATGGCCTGGCATCCCTGGGCCGCCTCCGCGATGGACCAGTTGCCGCCGGCGATCAACCGCCTGATCGCCATCAGCGTCATCAGCGCCATCGTCGCCTATTTTGTCTGGCTTGCGCTCGGCGAGGAGCGGCGCGAACTCGGACAGAACGGCTGGAAAGTGAGATTGCCATCGGCGCCGCTGACGCTGGTGCAGATTCTGATCGGCGTGCTCGATCTCGGCTTTTGCGCAATGGCCATGTTTTTGCTGATGCCGGCGCAACCCGGCATCGATTTCATCTCGCTGGCGGTCGTGTTCATTCTGGCCACCTTGCTCGGCTTCGCCAGTCATGCCCCGGGATCGATCGGCGTCTTCGATGCCGCCATGCTGGTCGCGCTCCCGGAATTTGGCCGGGAGCAATTGTTGGCAACGCTGGTGGTGTTTCGCATTCTTTACTTCATGATCCCGTTCGGCATCGCGATCTCGATCATGGGCACCCGCGAACTTTGGCTCAGCGTCGTATTGCCCTGGCAGGAGCGCCGTCGCAGGCTGAGCGAGGAATATGCCGAGGCGGCGCCAGACAAAGGTCCTGAGGTCGCGGAAGCAAAGGCCACGTTGCCTTTTGTCCGGCGCTCTCGCCTCCACTCACGCCAATAACCGGCGGTTCCCAATTAGATTAGTCCGAGTCGGATAGACGCTTCAGCGCTGATCAAATCACTGCTTCGCAGGCGGAGCGGATTTCCTGCCGGCGGGCTTCATCGCCGTGGCCTGCGCCGGCAGGTATTTGGCAATGACGGTGGGATCGACCGAAGCAAGCTCGGTGTCCGGCAAACGATGCCAAGTTTCATCCTTGCCCAGCAAGGGCGTGAGGACGTAACCACGCAGGATGAGATCCTGCCCGTCGGGGCTGACCGTCATCTTCGCCTTCCAGATTTCGCCGTCGCGCGGATCCAGAATATTGCCGCCCTCATATTCGAGGCCGTTGCGCTTCATGTTCCGGATGAAGGAAATTCCAAGCACCCGCGCGTTCTTTCGATCGTCGGTGCATTTGGAGCAAATGTCGTCATCGCTTTCGCCGGACCTCGGAAAAGTCTTGGCGATCACGCCCTCGAAGAAGCCGTCATGGTGATCGACCACGAGCACCCAGATCACGGGCTTGCCGTCCTCGGTTTTCTGCCAAAGGCCCGCCGCAGTTGGCTCGGCCGCCCTCCCCGTAAGCGTGGCGGCGAACAGCACGACAAGGCCCGTCACGATCGCAAGCATCGGTCGCAATCCGGACAGGATATTCCACATTGTCATCACCTGATCGTCGTGTCGGACGATGCCGAAGATAGGGCCATTTCGCAAAGGCTTCCAGTGCTCTAGCGTCGCAGATCGAACGGTTCCTCAAGCACAATCGCATGCCGCCAAATGTAGCGAGCCGCCGCGCGGCCGTTCGGGCCCACGCTTCTAGCGTCCCTATGCCGCTTAGTTGACGCTAGCCGACGCCGAGCTTCTTCTGCAGGCTCGAGGAAGACGTCGTGTACTGGAACACCAGGCGCTTGTCCGGATAAACGTAGCGGTGGGCCTTCTGCGCCATCAGTGCCCCCTCGTGAAAACCGCACAGGATCAGTTTCAGCTTGCCGGGATAGGTGTTGATGTCGCCGATCGCAAATATTCCGGGCACGCTGGTTTCAAAGGCCGAGGTCTCGACCGGCACCAGATTGTTCTCAAGCGCGATGCCCCAGTTGGCAACCGGTCCGAGCTTCATGGTCAGCCCGAAGAACGGCAGCATGGTATCGCAAGCGACCTTTGAGACGACGTTGTCGTTGCCTTTGACCTGCGCGCCGGTGAGCATGCCGCCCTCGCCTTCGAGCGACGTGACCTGGCCGATCTTCAACTCCAGCTTTCCGGAAGCAACCAGTGCACGCATCTGCTCGACGCTGTGAGGCGCGGCGCGGAAGTCGTCACGCCGGTGCAAGAGCGTCACGCGCTTGGCGATCGGATGCAGATTGAGCGTCCAGTCCAGCGCGGAATCGCCGCCGCCGACGATCAGCAGATTCTTGTCGCGGAATTGCTCCATTTTGCGCACGGCGTAAAACACCGAGCTGCCTTCATAGGCCTCGATGCCGGGCACCGGCGGCCGCTTCGGCTGGAATGAACCGCCGCCGGCCGAAATCACCACGACCTTGCACTCGAATACCTTGCCGGCATCGGTGGTGACACGAAAGCCGGGGTTACCGATCTTCTCAATCGTCTCCACCATTTCGTTGAGATGGAAGGTCGGATGGAACGGCTTGATCTGTTCCATCAGCGAGTCGGTAATGCCCTTGCCGGTGACGAAGGGAATTCCCGGGATGTCGTAGATCGGCTTTTCCGGATAGAGCTCGGCGCATTGGCCGCCGATCTTGTCGAGGATGTCGACAAGATGTGTCTTCATGTCGAGCAGGCCCAGTTCGAAAACGGCGAAAAGGCCGCACGGGCCTGCGCCGATAATCAGCACGTCGGTTTTGATCGCTTCGCTCATATCGCTTCTTTTCGGTTGGACAGGGGCCCGCGAGGTGCCCTTTTTGCTGCGCCTGTCTAGCCAACACGGAAGGGGGAGGAAAGCCATAATTTGGCGGTGAACACTACGCCAACCTCTTGCCGGCATTCGACAACTGCGCTGTAACGGCGTGAAATTTCGGAGATCATCGCCGTGAACGCCCCTGCCCGCCTGGACTCAACGCCGCGCCTTGAGGATTTTCCGTTTCGGCTGACCGATAATGTGCGCTTTGCCGATCTCGATCCCAATCAGCACGTCAACAACGCCGTCTATGCCACCTATTTCGAGACCGGCCGCGTTACGCTGATGAAGGACCGCAGCTACTGGCAATTGCCCGAAGGGCTCACCTGGATCATGGTGCGGCTCGATATCCACTTCCGCGCCGAACTGCGTTGGCCAGGCACCATCGAAATGGGGCTCGGCGTCTCGAAGTTCGGCCGAACCTCGGTCACGTTCGATCAGGTGGTGTTTTCGCAAGGCGCGTGCGTGGCGTCGGCCCAAGCGGTCACGGTTTTGATCGACGAAGCCACGCGCAAGCCCACTCCGCTGACCGCGGAGATCATCGCGAAATTTCAGCCATGGCTTCGCCGCAAATCAATACATTTGAAATAAGCCTAACTTACTGATTCAATGGCTGTTTCATGATCTTGCTGCACGGCTTCATCAAGAAGACCCAGAAGACGCCGCAAGCGGATATCGACCTTGCCCCGAAACGTAAGAAGGAGGTGACCTAGATGGCACAGAAGCGCAAAGGCAGCGTGAGCGAAGAATCCTTCGATGAATTCCTTGCCGATCAGGGAATACTTGGAGCGTGTGAAGATCACGCCATCAAGGAACTCATCGCCGAGCAGCTTGCCGCCGCGATGGAACAGCAGGGATTGACCAAGGTTGAAATGGCCGCGCGCATGAAGACCAGCCGCCGCCAGCTCGACCGGCTTTTCGATCCGGCGATTCCATCTGTAACGCTTGACACGTTACGCCGCGCCGCCAACGCGGTCGGCCGCTCGCTCCGCATCGACCTGGTGTGACGCGCGGTCTACGCTATGCCCGTGTCTCGACGGACGCCCGAGACCTGACGAGCCAGCTTGCCCCAGCTCAAGGCGGTCGGATGCGAGCTCGTGCTTCGAGAGGAGATCAGCGGGGCGACGCCCGATCGACCGCAGCTCAAGAAGCTCATGGCGGCAGTCGGCCCCGTGCAATGGGCGTTTGCCCGACCTGTTTGAATGGATCGGATCAGGCCTGACGCTCCGGCGTCGAGACCACGAGACCGTCGAGTTCGTCGCTCACCTTGATCTGGCACGACAGGCGCGAATTCGGCCGCACGTCGAAGCCGAAGTCGAGCATGTCCTCTTCCATCGGCGAGGGCGGACCGACCTTCTCGCGCCAGGCCTCGTCGACATAGACATGACAGGTTGCGCAGGCGCAGGCGCCGCCGCACTCGGCTTCAATGCCCGGGATCGCGTTGCGGATCGCCGCTTCCATGACGGTGGCACCGTTTTCGACGTCGATAATGCGGGTTTCGCCGATATGGTCGACAAAGTGAATCTTGGCCATGCTCGCTCGTGCTGCCGGATAAGGGGGTCCGGGCAGTCCTATAACGGGTCGATCCGCTCCGCGCTAGCGGCCAGGCCCGGCCGGGGTGAAAAGCTTGAGGAAGTGCCGTTTCCGCGGATCTGCAGGCTTAAGGCGTCAGGACCGGCGCAGGATCGCTTCGATGGCCGCGCGGGCTTGCGCCACGGCGTCGTTGAGCTCGTCCATCGCCTCGGCCGGATCGGCGCCGTCGCGAATCAGGAGCTCCAGCGCGCTTGCCGCATCGGCGACCGCGAATGCGCCGATCGCGCGCGCCGAGCCCTTCAACGTATGCGCCAGCGCGGGCGCATCGGAGGGCAGACCGGAGAGCGCAGAGACCAGACCGGCAGCCTGGGCCGAGAACATCGCCAGCACCTCGCGCTCCAGGCTTGCATCGCCAAGCGTCATTCTTTGCAGATGCGCGATGTCGAGCGGGCCGTCATCGGGAGCGAGCGGTGGCGAAGGCATCCAGTCGATCCGATCCAGATGAAGCGGCATGGCGGTCTTCCGAAGATCTCCCCCGGGTCGCGCGATCCGGCGGTGAAGTGCCTCGCAGCCAATCACGGAAAGAGTTAATGGAACGTTTGAGCAATCCGCCGCAAGTTCGCCTTGTTTTCAGCGAACAGTGGCCGCAATTTACCAACAGGCGCGAGAATGCCGAGGACTTGTAAGGCCTTACGGCACGGCGCTATTAACGATGATTAAGATTGTATTAATCGCGGCCATTTCATTCGCACTGCCTAGCCAATAGGATGTTTGCCGGACCTTGCGGACAAGCCGGCTTGAAAACGGCCGCGCTTCGGTGTCGCACGGGGACAATACCGGTTTGGGGCTTGTGGGGGCGTTCGCAAGACTGTGCCGGGATGCGTAATGGGTAACACGAGGGCTCGGACTGAACATGGCGAACACTCCCAAGAAGGTCAAAGACCCTACCGAAGTCGCGCTTTCTGCCATTCAGGAAGCCCTGAACATCTCCGATGCTTCGGCGACCGACGGCAACCGGGGTTCGGTCCGCAGCGATGCGGCGTCGACAAGTTCTTCGTCGACCGCCTCCGATTACACCTCCGACTACAAAGAGCCTTCGTTCGACACAAGGCCAGGCAAGGAACGCCCGATCTTCGAACCGGCCGAAGAGCCGCGCACGAGCCGGCGCGCCGCCAATGACGACCGCGAAACCATCGGGCAAATTCTGCAGGCCATCCAGAAGGGCCGCCCGGCGCGCAACGTCTATACGCTGGCGACGCTTTTTGCAGGCGTCTGGGTTCTCGGCGCCATCATTCTCACCATCAGCTTTCTGCCTTCGTTGCAGGCGGCGATCGGCCAGGGCAGCGGCGGGACGCTGGCGCTGGCGGGACTGGCCGCCTTGTTTTTCGCGCCCGTCTTGCTGTTCTATTTCATGGCAAGCCTGTCCTGGCGCGGCCAGGAATTGCGGATGATCGCGCAGTCGATGGCGCAGGTTGCGATCCGCTTTTCCGAGCCCGAGGGCGCCGCCAGCGACTCGATGGTGACGGTCGGCCAAGCCATCCGCCGCGAGGTCGCGGCTATGGGCGATGGCGTCGAGCGCGCGATCGCGCGCGCCGGCGAACTTGAAACGCTTGTGGCCAATGAGGTCGCAGCCCTCGAGCGCGCCTACAGCGACAACGAGGTTCGGATCCGCTCCCTGTTGCAGGATATCGCCCATCAGCGCGACAATCTGGTCGGACAGGCCGAACAGGTTCGCAGCGCCATTTCCGGCGTGCAGATCGACCTGCGCCACGACATCGCGTTGATATCGGACGCGATCGCCTCGCGCGTCGATGAGGTTGCCAAGAACATCACCGGCGCGCTGGAAGAACGCGGCGCCCATATCACGAGCGCGCTGAGCAATGCCGGCGACAACATGATCCTGGCGCTCGGCGAGCGCGGCGGCGATCTGCTCGACCGACTCGAGGAGGCCAGCGCCGAGACCACGCGCGCCGTGCTTGACGCCAGCGAGCGGCTGACCGCCAGCCTGAATTTCAAGACCGGCCACGTCCACGACGAGTTCGTCGAACTCGCCGACCGCGTGCACGAGATGCTGAACGAACGGATCGACCGCATCACCGGCGAGTTCGAGCAACGCTCCTCCAGCATCGTGGACGGCATCTCCGATCGCACCGAGCAGGTTCACGACTCGCTGAAGAACTCCAGCGACTCCCTGCTTCTGGAGCTTGAACTGCGCAGCGGCGATCTGGTGAACAAGATCGACGAAGCCGGCAATCGCCTCGCCTCGAAGATTCTGACCTCCGGCGACAAGGCGGCCGATGCGTTCGACGTGACGGTGAACTCGCTGGTGGCGAAGGTCGTGACGCAGACGGAAGGCGCGCACGACGCGCTGACCCTGCAGATAAGCGCCTTCGACGAGTTGGTGAAGAACCAGGGTGGAGAACTCGCGGAGAAATTCGCCCGCGACAGCGGCACCCTCGGCGCCCTGATTACCCGCCACATTTCCGAGTTCGACCGCACCGTCAAAAGCTTCGGCGGCGAGATCGTCGAGCGGATGGGTCAGCGCACGCAGGATATCGCCGATACCTTGAAGGGCTATGTCGACACGTTCGATTCGCGGCTCGCGTCCAATGGCGGCGAGATCACCGCCTCGCTCGATCAGCGCCTGATGCAGTTCGAGACGACGCTCGGGACCCGTGTCGCCACCCTCGACAGCTCGCTCGACAGCAGGATCAAATCGCTTGAAACCAGCTTCGATTCGCGGGCGAAGTCGGTCACCGAGACCATCGACAACCGGCTCGGCTCACTGACGTCCTCGCTGACCGACGGCGCGGCCCAGGCGATCCAATCGATCGACTCGCGCCTGACCACGCTCACCTCCTCGCTCACCGAGGGCGCCGCCCAGGCGGTCGCCGCCATCGACCGGCGCGTCGCCAATGTGGCTGAGACGATCGACAGCCGCACCGGCCAACTGAGCGAAACCATCACGGCGCGTTTCCAGGAGATTCATCGGGGCATCGAGACCCGCGTCGGCGAGGTCGCCTCCGATATCGATACGCGCGTTGCGCAGTTCGAGGACCTCCTGGGTTCGCGCGTCGAGGCCGTAGCCGGCCGCATCGAGAGCAGCGGGCGGCAGGCCAGCGACGTTCTGATGGCGCGTGCGGAGGAATTGTCGCTCGGGATCAAGTCGCATGTCGAGGATGCGGAGCGTTCGCTGACCAACCTTGTCGTCAATACGAGCGAGACCATTCAGACCGGCGCACGCGCCGCGCAACAGGCTCTGCTGACGGTTTCCTCCGACGTCGGCGCCCAGTTGAAGCTGACTTCGGGCGACGTCGAACGCGCGCTTACCGCCGTCGGCGGCAGCACTGCCAATTCGATCGTGACCAGCGCCCGCGATGCGCAGGCCACCCTCGTCTCGGCATCCTCGGAGGCCGCCAGCCAGGTCAAATCCCTTTCCGCCGACATCGAGCGAACGATCGCGGCCGCGGTTTCGTCGACCGCGGGTACGATCGTCGCGGGTGCGCGCGAGGCGCAGACCGCGCTGGTCGCGGCGTCCGCGGACGCGGCCAACCATGTCAAGTCGCTGGCGAGCGACGTCGAGCGTACGTTGAGCGCCGCCTCCAACGAGGCCAGTTCGAAGGTCAAATCTACCTCGGCGGAAGTGGAGCGTGCGGTTCTCGCCGCCAGCGGCGCTTTCGGCAAAGCCATGACCGGGAAGACCGACGAAATCGTCACGCATGTGCAGCAGCAGACCGAGCGGCTCTCGCAGATGATCGACGGCAAGCGCGGCGCGCTGGCCGAGGCCATCGGCGCCAAGACCGTTGCGCTCACGACAGACATCGACCGCGTCACCTCGGAAGCGCTGCGATCGATCGACGCGCGCTCGCAGAATTTCTCGCAATCCCTGGTCGGCAACGGCAACGAAGTGGCGCGGACCATCAGCTCGGCCGGCGAACTCGCCACCAGCTCCGTCAACAAGTCGCTGAAGGAGCTGGAGCAGGCTTCGCGGGCGGCCATCGACCAGTCGCGCCAGGTATCGATCGAGGCGGTAACCGAGATGCAGGAAACCAGCAAGATCCTGCGCACCGATACGGTTGCGCTGTTCGAACGGCTGCGCGAAGGCAATATCCTGTTGCAGGAGGTTCTTACCGGAGCGCACGACAATCTCAACTCGCTCGAGCGCGCGCTCGTCACCCGCGTGGCCGACTTCGTATCCGCCATGAACGACGTCACCTCGCGCAACGGCGCGGCGACCCAGACGCTGGAAGACCAGTTGAGCATCTTCAACTCGAAAACCGCAAAGGCGCTGGAAGACCTGAGTTCGCTGTCCAGCCAGTTCGATATTCACGGCAAGGCCCTGGTCGAGGCCGCATCTGTCGTCGAGCGAAGCAATCGCAGCACCGCCACCTCGCTCGCCGAACGCAAGGCGACGCTTGAATCGTTGGTTGCGACGATCGACACGCGCACCGCCGATCTCGATCAGCGGCTGTCGCGCTTCACTGGCCTGCTCGACGAATCGCTGGCTGCCGCCGAAGAGCGCGCGCGCGACATCGCCCGCGTGGTGGCGGAGACCGCCGGCGCCGGCTCAGCCGCGATCAGCCGGCAGTTCGAAGCGGTTCGCGCGGCGGCCGAAGAAGAGCGCCGCCTGACAACCGACGCCATGAGCGAGGTCTATCAGCAGAGCACCGGGGAAGCGGAAGCGATGTTCAAGCAGTCCGCGGAAAAGTTCGCGTCGATGGTCGCGAGCATGAAGCAGATGGCCGCGGAAATGCATCGCGAGCTCGAGGCGACCCGCAACGAACTGCGCCGTGGCGTGCTGGAAATGCCGCAGGAGGCCGCCGAGAGCACCGCGCAGATGCGCAAGGTGATCGTCGATCAGATCGAGGCCTTAGCGGAACTGAACCGCATCGTCGCCCATCACGGCCGCGGCCTTGATGTCGTGACGACCAGTCGGGCCAGCGTGCACCGCGATGAAGAGCCGATGCTGGCCGCCGTCGGCGGGCGCGGCGAGGCGCGGCCGCGCGGCAGCGCATCGACCCTGCCGCCGCCCGATCTCGGCCTGCCCGCCTCGCGACGCACTGACGCGCCGCCGGTTGCGCCGGCGGGTTCCGACCAGGGGCGCGATGGATGGCTTTCCGACCTTTTGAGCCGCACCGATGGCGGCGCAGGAGCTGCACCCGGCAATGCTCCGCGGGGCCGCCCGCCCCAGCAAGCCACCGGCGGCAATCCGCTGGAGTCGCTGTCGCTCGACATCGGCCGCCTGATGGACCGCAACCTCGCCGCCGAGATGTGGGATCGCTACCAGCGTGGCGAAAGCAAGGCCTTCTCCAAGCGGCTGTATACGTCGGCCGGCCAGAAGGCCTTCGACGAAGTCGCACGCAAATATCGCGCCGACCGCAACTTCAAGCAGACGGTCGACCGCTACATTGCCGAGTTCGAGCGCCTGCTCGACGAGGTCGCGCGCGAGGATCGCGGGCCCCAAGCCTTGCGCGGGCACCTCACGTCGGAGACGGGCCTCGTCTACACCCTGCTCGCGCACGCCGCAGGACGGCTCGGCTAGAGCTCGCACCGAAGGCAGGGAACAAAGAACGGAGGCAGCGATGCCTCCGTTCTTTGTTTTTTGGTGGCACACCAATCACGATCGCCTGTTCAACGCAAAGGTGATTGGCCGCTCTTCCCCAATCCCGGTACCTCGTTTTGGGCGTTCTCCGACCGCCCTAATCAACATCCCTTGCAGGAGTGAACGATGTCAAAGGTTGCCCTTTACGTTCCCCTTGAAGCCAAGCCCGGCAAAGACAAGGAAGTCGCCGAGTTCCTCAAATCGGCATTGCCGCTGGTGGATGCCGAAGCCGGCACCGTTAGCTGGTTCGCGATGCAGAATGGTCCGTCATCGTTTGCAATTTTCGATACCTTCAATGACGAGACCGGCCGCAACGCGCATCTCAACGGCAAGGTCGCCGCCGCGCTAATGGCCAAAGCAGGCGAATTGCTCGCCAAGCCGCCGGCGATTCACAAGATCGATATCCTCGCCGACAAGCTGCCGAAGAAGTAAGCCTCGCGACGCGCCGCTTTGGATTGAGATTGGTGTTCGTACAGAGACCGCCTTCGGGCGGTCTCTGTTTTACGCGAGACGTACGATGGGCGGGCGGTGGCTGCCGCCAACGCAAACCTATCCTGTTGGAGCGGAGATGACGGGCCACGAGAAGTAGTCAGCGACTTGGAGTTACTCGAAATTCGGCAACGGTGCGACAGTGCCACGCCTGGACCATGGACGTCATTCATCGAGGGACGAGATCATACCAGCGGATCCAGCTTCATCATGACAGGCAGAGCTACCAATCGAGGAAGTGATATTGAATTAGATGGGGCGACGGTAGCCGACCAAGATTTTATCGCTCGCGCGAGGGAAGATATTCCGCGCTTGTTGACGAGATCGGCAGGCTAAGGCAATTAATTGTTGGGTGGCTAGCCTTCCCCCTATTGCCGCCTCGGCCCAGGTGCCGCGGGCGGCGTGGGCGTCGAGGCCGAAGCCGCCGCAGGCGCGTTCGATGAGGCACCGAACAACAGCCGCGTCGGGTTGCGGTCGAGATTGTTCACGGCGCGACTGATGTCGGCAAGGGTGCGGCGGCCATCGGCCATCAGGGCGCCTGAACGCTTGTCGAAGTCTTCCGCCAGTTCCCGGATCGACCTCACGGTCAGAAACAGCTCGCCGCCCTCCTTGCCACCGGCCAGCGTATTGAGGCCGAGCATCAAATTGTCGGCCTTGCCCATCACGCCGTCGACTTTGAGCATCACGTCGTCGATCTTCTGGGCGTTACGCGCCAGCGACGCGGTGAAGGTCTCGAGGTTATGCAGCGAGTTCTTGACCGCCTCCTGGTTGTCGGCGACCACGCGGTTGATGTTCTGTAGCGTGCCGCGGATCGCCTCGGTGACGTCCTGCAGCGCGTTGGGATCGGCGGTCAGCACGGGAACCCCATCCTCATCCAGGGGAACCGCGGGCGCAGCCTCCTCGCCGCCTTTCAGCGAGATGGCGGCTACCCCGGTCAGGCCCTGGAATTCGAGCCCGACGAGCGTGTCCTTGCGGAGCGGCGCATTGTTCTCGACCATGGCAAGTGCGACTACGCGACGCGGGTTGTCGAGCTTAACCGAGACGACTTCGCCTACTCGGATACCATTGAAATTGACGCTTCCGCCGTTGCGCAGGCCGGCCGCCGGACCCTCGAAGATGATGCGTAGCGGACTGCGGGCCTTGGTGGTGTGCAGGCTCTGGAACCACAACACAAAGCCGAACGCGGCCGCGATCACAGCCAAGGTGAACGATCCGATCAGAACGAAGTTCGCCCGCGTTTCCATCAACTCAACTCCGAAACCGCACCAAACCAGCCCAAGAATTTAGCCCAAGAACTTAGAACCCGTGGGATCAGCCCGTGACGGCGCGGGCGCGTTTGCCGTGGAAATAAGCCCTCAACCAGGGATGCTGCGAGGCCTGCATATCGGCCATCGATCCTGCGGCAATGATCTTACCGTTCCCTAAAACGGCAATACGGTCGCATGCTGTATAAAGGCTGTCCAAGTCGTGAGTTACCATGAAAACGGTCAGGCCCAAAGTGCGCTGGAGGGTCCGGACCAGCTCATCGAAGTCGCCGGCGCCGATCGGATCGAGGCCGGAAGTCGGCTCATCCAGGAACACCAGTTCCGGATCGAGGGCCAACGCACGCGCCAGCGCCACGCGCTTGATCATGCCGCCCGACAATTCGGACGGGAAGCGATCGGCGACCTCGGGGCGCAATCCGACCATGCCGAGCTTGGCCACGGTGATCTCGTCAAGCAGGCGCTGGGTGACGTTGAGATATTCGCGCACCGGGAACTGAATGTTCTGCCGCACCGTCAGCGATGAGAACAGCGCGCCCTGCTGGAACAGAATTCCCCAGCGCCGCTCCACCCCGCGCCGCTCCGAAGCACTTGCGGCATCGAGGTCGACCCCGAAGACCTCGATACGCCCGGAAATCTTCGGAACCAGCCCGATGATGGTCCGCGTCAGCACCGATTTGCCCGCACCGGACGGTCCGACGAAGCCCAGGATTTCGCCGCGCTTCACGTCGAGATTGAGCCCGTCCAGAACCCTGGTGGATCCGAACTGCACCGAGATGTCGCGCACCCGGATGATGGCGTTTTGTGCTTCAGGCGCCATCGTCACATCCCGATCGAGGCAAAGAAGATCGCGAACACGCCGTCCATTACGATGACGAAGAAGATACCCTTCACGACCGAGGACGTGGTGTGCTGCCCGAGCGATTCCGCGCTGCCCTGCACCGCGAGCCCCTCGACGCAGGCGACGATCCCGATCACCGCCGCCATCACCGGTGCCTTGATGATGCCGACGGTGAAGTGATCGATCGAGATGGCATCGCGCAGCCGAAGCAGGAACGCCTCTGGATCGACGCCGCCATAGAGCCAGGCCACCAGCCCGCCGCCATAAAGTGCCGCCATCGCGCCAAGGAAGGCCAGTATCGGCAGCGCAATGATCAGCGCCAGCATTCGCGGCAGGATCAGCACCTCGATCGGATCGAATCCCATGGTGCGGAGCGCATCGATTTCCTCACGCATCTTCATGGAGCCGAGCTCGGCGGTGTAGGCACTCCCCGACCGGCCCGCCACCATGATCGCGACCAGCAGCACGCCGATCTCGCGCAGCACCAGCACGCCCAGCATGTCGACCACGAAGATATCCGCGCCGAATTTCCGGAAATGGAAGATGCCCTGCTGGGAGATGATGCAGCCGATCAGGAAGGTAATCAGCACGACGATCGGCACCGCGCGCCAGCACACCTGTTCCAGATGATGCACGGTCGAGGTCAGGCGAAAGCTGCGGGGGTGGACCAAGACCCGCGCGCTCGCGGCCAGCACAGCGCCGAGCATGTCGATGAGGCTGATGACGGTGCCGCCAATGCCGGCCATGGTGCGGCCGACCTGGTCCAGCATGCCCGTAATCGTCACCGTCGTGGTTTCGGCGGCCGGAATTGCCTTCACCCGGCGTACTTCATCGACAAGGCTCGAATAATTCGCCGACAGCCCGGCGATCTTCGCCTCGACGCCGCCCTGAGTCAGGCTGCGGCGAAGCCGCTCGATCAGCCAAGCCCCGAAAGTGTCGAGTTTGGAGACCTGTGAAACATCAATGAAGATATTCGGCCGGCTTCCGGTCAGCTTTTCGGCATCGGCCACTATCAGCTCGAGTTCCAGCGCAAAGCGGGCAGTCCAGGTTCCAGCGGCGCACAGCGCAAGACCGTTGCCGCTTGCTATTCGTTCCAATGTCGGGTCGCCGTTCACTCTTGCCAACTCCTGTGCCGAATTCCCCTGCTAGCGGTTCTACAGGAAAATGCGGCAGCGCCTTGATAAGCTTGTGGAACAGGTCCCTAACCAGCCATACTTGGTCGCGCCGGGCAAGCGCGGCGTTCCAGAATTGTCAGATATTAAAATGAGTTCCAGCAAATCGCCAATGCTTGCCGCAGCCATCGAGCGCTGGCCGATCGCGGGCCAATTTACCATCAGCCGCGGCGCCAAAACCGAGGCGGTGACGGTTGTGGCGGAGGTAAGCCAGGGCGGCCGCATCGGGCGCGGCGAATGCGTCCCCTATCCGCGGTATGGCGAGACCCCGGAAGCTACGCTCGCCGCCATACTGGCTATGCGGGAAGCGATCGGCCATGGGCTCGACCGGAAGGCCTTGCAGTCGGCGATGCCTCCCTGCGCCGCGCGCAACGCGCTCGATTGCGCTCTTCTCGACCTTGAGGCCAAGACGAGCGGCCTTCGCGTCTGGGACCTGCTTGGACACGCCGTCCCAGTTCCCTGCACCACGGCCTACACGATCTCGCTGGGTGCGCCCGACGCGATGGCGGCGGCCACCGCCAAGGCGGCAAACCGGCCCCTCCTCAAGATCAAGCTGGGCGGCGATGATGACGGCGCGCGCATCGCCGCCGTGCGGGCCGCGGCGCCCCAATCCGAGCTTATCGTCGATGCCAATGAGGCATGGACAGCGGCCAATCTCGAGCAAAACCTCGCCGAATGCGCCAAGGCAGGCGTCACGTTGGTCGAACAGCCACTACCTGCCGGTAAGGATGAGGCGCTTTCGCGCATCAAACGACCGCTTCCGGTCTGCGCCGACGAGAGCGTGCACGACCGCGCCTCGCTGGAAGGGCTTGGCGAACGCTACGACGCCGTCAATATCAAGCTCGACAAGACCGGCGGGTTGACGGAAGCGCTCGCGATGGCGGAAGCGGCAAAGGCGCAAGGTTTCGACATCATGATCGGCTGCATGGTCGCGACCTCCTTGGCGATGGCGCCGGCGATGCTGCTGGCCCAACAGGCCCGCTTCGTCGATCTCGACGGCCCGCTACTCCTGGCGCGCGACCGCGAAGGAGGCTTGCGTTACGACGGCAGCCTGATCTATCCGCCGGAGGCCGCGCTCTGGGGATAGTCCATCAAGCGATACCTCGCAGACCACATCACCGCCGCGCCAAGTAGCGCCATCGCCGCCATCACGTAGTAGACGCCCGGCCCGTGGCGCGCAAAATACGCGCCCGACAGCATCGACGCGCTTGAGGCGACGATACCGGAACAGGCGGCGAGATAGCCCTGCCCCCGCGCCATGATGTGGATCGGCACATGGCGCGCCAACAGCCCCATGGTGCCGATCTGCGTGAGCCCGAAGGTCAGCCCATGGGCGAGCTGCACCACCGCGAGCACGGCAACCGGCGGGGCCTGTGCCGTGATCAGCCAGCGCACCACCGCACTCAGCGCGCCGATCGCCACCAGAAGCGCCGGCCGCAACGTGAAGCGCGGCGACAGCGCAAACACCACGATCTCGGCGACGACGCCAAGCGCCCACAGCGCCGCAATCGTCAACCCGCCAAGCCCGGAGAGCTGCCAGGTGATGGAGGCGAAGGCGTAATAGGCAGCGTGGCTGCCTTGGATCAGCGCCGACGCCACGATGATGGCAAGAAAGCCCCGCTCGCGCAGCAACGCCGTGGCGCGATGCCGCGCGGCCGGCGGCGCTCCCGGTTTGTCCAGCGGGGCAAGTCCAAGGCTGATCGCAACGCCGACAGCCGCCGTCGCGGCGATGACCCAGATCAAGTGCCGAGTCGCCACGACATCGGCCAAGAGCCCGCAACCCAGCGCTCCCACAACGAAGGCGGCTGAGCCCCAAAGCCGCAGCGGCCCGTATTTGAGGCCATAGCGCGCGACGCCCCGCAACGCATAGGCATCCGTCAGCGGCACCATCGGCGTCCACATCGAGGCCGTGAAAGCGTAGGCGAACAACACCAGGAGCGGCTGGTGCTGGGTGCCGAGCACCGCAAACCCGAGCGCGGTCAGGAAGGCGGTGACGATCATGGCGCCCCGCAGCGCCGCGCGTCGTTCCGCAAGGCCGGTCACGAGCGGCAGGATCGTAAATCGCGTCAGCGCAGGCACCGCCGTGATGATCCCGATCCAGGAGGCGTCGATCCCGACCGAGCGCAGCCATACCGGGAAGAATGGCAGATGGCTGCCGACAAGTGCGAATATCGCGCCGTAAAACAGCGCCAGGCGGCCCGCGAATCGGTTCGCAGCATGGCCAGATGCGGTGGGGATTTGTGATTTGGATGGCATCAATTCAATTGCGATTCGCTCGATATCGTGGTGATCGTTAGCGTAACGCGCGATGATTTGCGCGGAAGAGTTTGCCATGGCCGACGAAGCATTCGCCCTGTCACCGATCTCCGCTCGCGCGGCGCTGCCGAGCGAGCAGGACTATGACGCGATCAGGGAAGCGTTCATGGAGACCTCGCGGGGCCGCTGGTTTCTCGGCGAGTACGCCAGGCGCAACCGCAATGCCGATACCAGGATGGTGCTCGATGCGGTGGCGCGGATCGAGGAAACGCTCGCCGCGCAGAAGAAGCCTGACCGCGATCCCGCCCTTGACGAGGCGCTGGCCAGAATCAGGGCTGCGCTGGCAGAGGCAAGAACCGTCGCAGCGGCGGCGCTGGGCGAACTGGCGCTTGAGGAGAATCTGGCGCCGGTGCGCAAGGGCGCCCGCGTCATCCGGGAAATCGCCTGGCGGCTACGGGAAATCGGGGCCGACGGCCGGATTTGCGATCTGATCGATTCCCAGGTCGACGCCATCGAAGCGGCCTGCGGAAGGATAGCTACGATCGATCCGGCAAGCGAATTGAGCGACGCCTTCGGTCTGATCGAAGGCCGGATCGCGGAGTTCGCCGACAAGGATGATACGGCACCGGCTCCACGACCGGTTGAGGAGGCCGTCAGCGTTTCGCCGCAAGCCGCTGAAGATATTTCCTCTTTCACGCGCGCCGCCGAACGAGAGGCGCTCGCCGAGCCGGCGCGGTCGATGGGTGTCGCCAGCGACGCCGAAGCCGCAATGAGCCTCGATGCAACGCCGGCCGAACCGCTTGATGCGATGGTTGAGGTCCCCGAGGTAATCTCGGAGCCGGCCGACGCCTTCGAGGCCCGAGACGAAGCCGTGCTGGACAGGGTTGCGCTCGAGATGGCCGCGCCGGATTCCGATGAGGCCTATGAGTTGCCCGAAGAGGAGCCCGGCGAAGACGAGGCCGCGGCCGAGTTGCAGGCGGCTGCGGCCATCGCCGCCGCCGAGCCGCCCGCGCCGATGGCGGCACAAGTTCAACCAGCGTCTGAGCCGGCTGCCGCAGCTTCACTCGGTTCAAGCCTGATCGCGAGCGGGGTCGTGCAGCGGCCGCGGGCTTCAAAACTCGATCCGCTGGCGCCGATCCGGCGCATGAGCCAGACCGAGAAAATCGCGCTTTTCTCGTAGAGGCGTAAAGCAGGGCCGGCGTCGTCGGCTGCGGCAATATTTCCATCAACCGATCAGCTTCGCATACAAATCGGCGTCCACATTGCCGCCGGACAGAACGATCACGACATTCTTGCCGCGCGCATCGATGTGGCCGGCGAGAAGCGCGGCAAGGCCAACCGCCCCGCCCGGCTCGACCACGAGCTTGAGTTCGCGGAACGCAAAACCGACCGCCGTGCCCACCTCCGCATCGGATGCGGTAACACCCTTGGCGAGCAGGCGGCTATTGATGGCGAAGGTGATTTCGCCGGGGATCGAGGCCATCAGCGCATCGCAGATGGTGCGGCCGCTCGCCCTGTGCGGCTCCCGCCTGCCGGCGCGCAGCGATCGCGCGTGGTCGTCGAACGCGTCGGGTTCGGCGGACATCAGCATGGCCCGCGGAAAGCGGGCCTTGATCGCGGTCGCAACGCCCGCGATCAAGCCGCCGCCGGAAACCGGCGCCACCACGATGTCCGGCGCCACGCCAAGTGCTGCGAGGTCCTCGGCGATTTCCCGCCCCACCGTGCCCTGGCCTGCGATCACCTTGGGATCGTCGTAAGGCGGCACCAGCGTCGCGCCGCGTTTTCCCGCAATGTCGCGGGCAATCGCTTCGCGATCCTCGCGGTCGCGGTCGTACAGCACGACTTCCGCGCCATAGGCCTTGGTGCGCTCGCGCTTGGAGAGCGGAGCGTCGGCCGGCATCACGATGGTCGCGCGCATGTTGAGAATTTGCGCCGCCGCCGCCACGCCCTGGGCGTGGTTCCCGGAAGAAAACGCCACCACGCCGCCGCCGCGCGAATCCATCGGTATCGACGACAGCTTGTTGAAGGCGCCGCGGAATTTGAACGATCCGGTGCGCTGAAGCACCTCCGGCTTGAGGAACACCTTGGCGCCGATGCGCTCGCTGAGAACCGGCGGCGACAGAAGCGGCGTGCGCACCGCAAACGGCGCTAGCACGCCAGCTGCGGCGTCGACGTCGGCGGAACTCACTGGCAGGGGCAACATCGTCATGCGTGACTTGTATCGCGTCCCGCGACAGGCGGGCAAGTTCTTCACGCGACGAAGCGCGCTTGCTGGGTGGCGAACGGCACTGTTTCGTGCCCGGATTCGACGTCGCTTATCTCGGCCATGTTCTCGATGAAGGCGCGGGCCGAGACTTCCCATGTGTGGGAAGCGGCGAATTCGAGGCAGGCTTGCGGTGAAATCCGCAAAGCGGCCAGGCACGCTTCCCGCAAATCGTCGTTCAAGGCGCCGACCGGCGCCGAGCCGAGCACGTCGCGCGGACCGGTCACTGGGAAAGCCGCCACCGGCACGCCGCTCGCAAGCGCCTCCAGCAACACCAGCCCGAAAGTGTCGGTCTTGCTCGGGAACACGAAGACGTCGGCCGCGGCATAGGTATTGGCCAATTCCTCGCCCTGCTGCGCGCCTGGGAATACAGCCAGAGGATAATTCCGGACCAGACCGGCCCTCGCCGGTCCGTCGCCGACAATGACCTTGGTTCCGGGCAAATCGAGATCGAGAAACGCCTCGAGGTTCTTCTCCACCGCGACCCGGCCGACGCAGAGAAAAATTGGACGCGGCAGGCCAAGATCGGCGGCGCGCGGATGGAACAGAGTAGTATCGACCCCGCGCGGCCATAACACCACGTTGCGAAAGCCCCGCGCGCGCAGTTCATTGGCAAGCGCGGGCGTGGCGGCCATCACCGCCTGGCTGCCGCGATGGAAGCGGCGCAATGCCGCCCAGATCCAGGACTCGCGAACCGGCACGCGCGCCGAGACATATTCCGGAAAGCGGGTGTGAAAGCTCGTGGTGAACGGCAAGCCATGCTTGCGGCAATAATGGCGCACCGACAATCCGATCGGGCCTTCGGTCGCGATATGAATGCTGTCGGGCCTGGCCTCTTTGATCAGGCGGGCGATCTTGGCGCGATACGGCAAGGCGAGCCGCACATCGGGATAGCTTGGCATCGCGAAAGTGCGAAACGACTGCGGCGTGAGAAACGTGACCTCGGCGCCGAGCGCCTTTGCCGCTTCTGCCGTCATCATCAGCGTCCGCACCACCCCGTTGACCTGGGGGTGCCACGCATCCGTCGCTACCAGGATGCGCATCAGGCTGCGGCGCGCGCGGTGACCGTGGCAACAGGAGCAGACCGGCGCAGCGGATCGGTCCAGGCGATGATTTCGAACCGGCCGTCTTCGTGCTCGACCAACGCGGTGCAGCTCTCCACCCAGTCGCCGCAGTTCATGTAGCGGATGCCGTGCTCGTCGCGGATCGTGGCGTAGTGGATGTGGCCGCAGATCACCCCGTCGGCGCCGTGGCGGCGCGCTTCAGCGGCGAGCGTCTGCTCAAAGGCGCCGATATAGTTCACCGCGTTCTTGACCTTCAACTTCGCCCATTGCGACAGCGACCAATACGGCACGCCGAAGGCGCGGCGAAAGAAGTTGACGAGCCGGTTCATCTGGATGGCGAAGTCGTAGGCCTTGTCGCCGAGATGGGCGAGCCAGCGCGCGTTCTGCACCACGAGGTCGAAGATATCGCCGTGAATGACGAGATAGCGCCGGCCGTCGACGCCGACATGGATGGTGTTTTCCACCACGTCAATGCCGCCGAAATGCGTGCCGTAATAGTTCCTCAAGAACTCGTCGTGATTGCCCGGCACATAGATGACCTTGGCGCCCTTGCGCGCCTTGCGCAGCACCTTCTGCACGAAGTCGTTGTGCGATTGCGGCCAGTACCAGTTGGATTGCAGCGCCCAGCCGTCCACGATGTCTCCGACCAGATAGATCGTATCGGCGTCGTGGCTGCGGAGGAAATCCAGCAATCGGTCGGCTTGCGAGCCGCGGGCTCCGAGATGCACGTCCGAGATAAACAAAGTGCGAAATCGACGTTCCGGCAACTCTTCACTCATCGAGTCACTTCCCATGCGCGAGCACGTAAACGAGTCCCGTGACGATCTGATGACGCGGCCCGGAAAGGTTAACGTTCCGAGCAAGTTCCAAGGTTTTCCTGCATCATCCAGCGGCACACGCTCGACACGAATCAGTCGGCTGTTTGTCATCTCGCGAATAGCAGCACGTTGCGACAATCAGGCGACACCGACGGGGCCGTTAAGAGGCAATGGTTAAGAGACATTAGGAGGCAACATTAAGAGACATGCGTCCGCTTTCTCGCGGCGCCGTGCGCCCGAGTTGTGCTTCAAGATGAGCCACTCGCAAAATGGAGGGCGCAGGGAAAGCCGGGTGTCTGATGCACCCGCAGCCTCGCATGCAAAAAATGGAAAGCATACGAGTTAGTCACCACAGGTTCACCGGATCGAGCCGGCCTTCCCTGCGCAATGGTTTTAACGGTTTCCTTCGCGCTCTCCTTGGTGAGCCGGGCTTTTTTGCCACCATCGCCCGCAAGATCATCACCTTGCGAACTTGACATCAGCGTCGGGATGTCAGGACCACACGACTTCGCCGTCCGCTTGAGGCGCCTTTCGTCTTTAAGCGCCAAAGCGTCCACCGCATCCCGCTCCAACGTTCGTGACGATCGCGAAACGCCCCTCTTGGTCGGGGCGGGACAGCGGGAAAATGCCTTTGATTTGGGGGCGAGATCAATGCCGTCGGGATGCGACAGATTGGCACGACGGGCAAATCAGATTGGGAAGCGCGAGATGAGAAAGACGGGAATGTCAAGTGGTGGGGCGTGTCGCGGCATATCCACGTCGTCCCTGCGTAAAGCAGGGACCCATACCGCGTTGTGCTATCAATAGGACGACTGGCCGACGGTCTTCGCAAAACAATCGCCTGTGGTTATGGGTTCCTGCTTTCGCAGGAACGACCACAAAATTCTCACCACCGATAGCCCGTAGGATGGGTTGAGCCCTTGCGAAACCCATCAATCACACGCCGGGAAATGATGGGTATCGCTAACGCTCCACCCATCCTACGAACTGCTTCGCACCCATCCTAGCGGCTCTTGGGTTCCTCCTCAGTCGCCTTCTCGAAACTTGGCGATAAGCGGCCCCAACAGATTTGAAAAATCATCGCTCCAGGGATATTCGCCCGGCTCCGGCTTTTGCAAGTCCCAGTCTTTTAGCACACCAAAATCATCGTCCTTCCTTGCCAACGCCATGACCGTCGAAAACTTGATCATGGGATCGCCGCCTGCCACCTCGTCTTCGTCCCAGAGCCTCGCAATCAGTCCCTCGCTCGCAGCGGTCTCGGTGACGACGCCCGTCAAATCAAGGTGATTGTTCGAGATGTGAGTAATAATGATGCCCCCGGGTTTGAGCCGCGACACATAAATGCGCAGGGCCTCGCGTGTCAGCAAATGAACCGGAATTGAGTCCGACGAGAAGGCGTCGACGACGATCACATCGTAACGTGCATCCGTTGCGTCCGCGATCGTCAGTCGGGCATCGCCAAGAATGATTTTCGCGTCCGGTTTGCAATCCCGCAGGAAGGTAAAGCGATTGGGATCCCGAGCGATACGGATAACGTCGGCGTCGATTTCATAATAATCGAGACGGTCGGCTGGCTTCATCAAGCAGGCAATCGAACCCGCGCCCAGACCAATAACCGCTGCGCGAACAGGCCCCCTCTTCTTGTCCTGCACTGCGTCGATCGCTTCCGCAATAGGGGACTTGGGATGGTAATAGGTGGACAGTTGCGGACGGCCGGTGACCGGCTTTCCGTCGTCGGCGGTCAATCGCTGTGCGCCGTGCAACTCCATGCCATGGCGCAACACACGGAAGCGGCCATCCGGCGTTACTTCGATCTTGTGAACGCCAAAGAAACTTCGCACTGTTTCGAGGTGCCTCACATTCGGCGGATAAATCCTGGTTACGACGAAGACTGCCGCAAACAGCACAGCCAGCCGCAACGGAAATTCCCGGGCCGCAACCGCGCACAAAACCAGTATCGCTGCGACACCCCAAACGATCCAGTTATAGGGTGGAATGATCGCAAAGCCTTCCCGCAAACCGGGCAGCGCCGCGACAACGACAAGCGCAGCGAACGCTACCAGCAGCGCCGTCTCTCTTCGGTTCGGCCAGACGAGCCCGGGACGCGCCAGCGCAGCCGCAACCACCAGAAGCGGGTATTCCGCGATCCAGGAGAAGATTTTGGGGGCAATCAAGCCTGAAAAAATTCCACCGAGCACACCGCCGACCGACATGCAGAAATAGAAACGCGTGAGATAGCCCGCTTGCGGACGCGTGGCGGCCATCAAGCCGTGGCATATCATTGCCGTGACAAAGAACGTCAGCAGGTGGAGCGCAACATCCACCGTGAGCCATGTGCGGATATCGAGCGCGAGCGTCAGCACGATCAGGGCCAGCAGAAAAGGCTGGAATTTCATCCAGGTGGCTGGCCTGACAAAGGTGCGCTGGCTGAACACCAAAATGAAACTGATCAGGTAAAGAGACAGAGGGAGCACCCAAAGAAAAGGCGCAGCAGCCACGTCCGTCGTGACGTGAGTTGTCACGGCGATCATCAATGCCGACGGCACGAAGGCAAGCGCCACCCAATAGGCCATGCGAGCAAAAGTCGGCGCGGCTTCCGCCGATTCCGCCCGCGACGACGCGTCTTCGCCTCCGCGGCGGAAGAACACCAAACTTCCACATAAAGCGATCAACGCGATGAGCACGTAATAGCCTGAGCGCCAGATGCCGCTTTGGAAACTGAGCGTGGAGAACGGTTCGGCAACAAACGGGTAGGCAAATAACGCCAGAAGGCTGCCCACATTGCTCGCCGCATAGAGAAAATAGGGATTCTTGGCTTGTCTAACACCGGAGCGGGCGAACCACGCTTGCAGCAGCGGCCCGTTGGCCGACAGCGCGAAGAACGGAAATCCGATGGAAGCGCCGAACAGAACCAGCAAAAACAATTGCTCCCGGTCGGCTGGCGGCAAGCCCCAGCCTTTCGCAATTGCAATCGGAAGAAAAATCGCTCCCGCCAACATCACCGCAAGGTGAATGAGCAAAGCGAGAGGGCCGCGTACAAATCGGGTGAGAATATCGGCATATGCGTATCCCAGAAGCAGGATGCCTTGAAAGAATACCATCGCCACGGACCATACCGACGGCGAACCGCCAAACCGCGGCAGCACCATTTTCGTGAACATCGGTTGCACGGCGAATAACAATGCGGCGCTGAGGAAAATTGCCGCGGTATAAATCGGGATGAGTAAAACGGAAGAACTATTGATCTTGACGGACGCGGTTTCGACTTGGCCGTTCACAGACATTCCGCGTAACCTTCCATTTCGCGCCAGTCCGCCACCTTAGCGCGATGCCGTCCGGCAAGAAAGGCGCTTCTCCGAAATCGCCTGTTTTCGACAAAACTATTCGGACTGCTTTGGAATGAAGCGCTCGAATTTCAGGTCAGCGAATTCTTTGGGATTCAAAAGGCTATTTATTTTCGATCCTGCCAGTTCGATGGCATGGGGAGATCTATTGCGAGAGAGCTCCCTGGTTATCTTGGCGATGGCAAGCCCAATACGGGCGAGCCGGCGAATGGCCTCGGGACGGGTTTGATGCTTTCCATTCTGCCGTATCCAAAGGTCCAGACTCTTGAGGTCCCCAGGTTGAAGGCGCACGCCGATAAGAGTGCCCTTGCCGGTCGGTAAAGGACCGCGCCTCCTGGTTTTCTTGACATTGTTCTCCATGGTACCTTGTTAACACGGTTAAGGACTTAAGCAAGCGCCGGGGATTCGGCGAGAGGCTTTCCCGGTCCGGATAATGGGAATGTCAAGCGGCAGTCTCCTCGTGTCCCGGACGCGATGCAGCGTGCAACGCTGCTTCGCAGTGCCGGGACCCATGCAAAGGCGATGGGGTCGATGCGGGCATCATGGACCCCGGATCAGCAGCGCACCACGCCGCTTCGCGGCGCATTGCGCAGCATCCGGGGAACGCGGGAAGGAGTCGAATGGGTATCGCCGAGTTTATCATCGGGCGCGCATTCGCGCGGCCCGTTGGCATCGCCTTGCGAACCATGAGGCCACGTTGCCTATTTCCGGGCCTCGTCCTTCGAGACGCTTGCTCACGCGAACTCCTCCCGAGTGAGCGCAAAAGCGCTCATCGGGGATGAGGGGATAAAGGCGTTTATGACGCGGCAAGCTTAGCGCAGCGGCGATCAGGCCCTGCGTCCCATGATTTCTCGACCGCCTTCGGTGCGGAAGTATTTCAGCACGAACTTGCCCTGTCTGCCGAGCAGCGGGCGGCCGCATCCGACGCACACAATTTGGCGATCGTGTGTAGGTGCGGCTTCGATGCGCACCACTTTGTATCGAGCGTCGCAGTTCGGACACTGAAACCCGGTCGCTTCCTGAATCGGCGGATGATCGCTTCGCGGCCACATTGTCGAAAATCCCTGTCCTCACGATGTCGCGATGCGAACCCATTAACGGGTCGTCACATGAGCGCGAGTACCAGCGACGCAGCGACCAGAGCGTTCAGGCCGGCGACGGCGATCCCCAGATAAAAACCAGCCATGCATTGCACCCCTTCATACAAGTGTCCCCAAGTAGATACACCAAGCAGTAATCGGGATTCCGTTCCGCAATATCAGTTACAAAACGAAAATTATTTTTGTTCCGGGCTGAATTTGCCGGCTACGGCCTGCTCAATCTATTGGCAAGTCGGGGCCATCAGCGCGTGAGCACGAGCGGTGTGGCGGCAGGCGGCGGGCTTGGCACCGACGGCGGCTGCGCGGCCGGTGACTGCGCTCTCGGTTGCGGGGGTTTATGCTGTGGGATCGCGACCGCCTGCTGGGACTGGGCCGGGGATGACATCGTCTGCCTGATGTCTTCCTCGATGCCCTGCAGCTTCGCCATGTTCTGGGCCATCTGGTCTTGCCTGGCAGCCAGCAGTTCGACGCTGCGCCGCAAGGCATCGAGACTGGACGCCAAGGGCGCAAGCTGTTGCACGGGGTCAGCAGGTGTTGCAGCCGCTGCCGGCGCGGCCGCCGAAACCGATAACAACCAGGCCAGCATTGGAGCACGGGCTACCACGATCTGTCTTGCTGCATCGTTCACTGCGTCGCCGCGGGACTGCCAGGTAAGCGTGCCGCCCACACCGATCAGAACCGCAATCAAGAACCGGGTAATTGCGCGGAACATTCGCCTGCCGACCGACGGCCGGTCGGCCACGACCCGTTCGGCCCCAAAGCTGGAGGCGCGCGGAGAATGGATCGACGACCTCGCCGGCCGTCCAGGGATCCGTTGATCGGAAATGCCGTCCAGATCGTGGGCTTCTGCGAGGTTGGGACTTTCCGAGTAACGCATTTTCGTACCTCCGCCGACAGTTCTTCCCTGTGGTTTTACGGAAGAGGCCCTCGCGGTTTGACAGAAGCGAGGCGGGAGCGCAGCGATCCTGAGGCGATTATACGTGCAAATGTTGCGCTCATGCACAACGACAAACGCCATCAAACAGGTGCGTCGCGCCTGACGATGTCTGTTCTCGGATAATGCAGGCATCAAAATTACGAGTGCCCAGCTCCGTATGCGACCGCAACCCGACATGAGCGGATTGAAATCACGAGGCGCAGCCAGTGTGGCGGTTCAGAAGTCCGCATCAGTGCCGCCGCTAGTTCCGACATGCGGACTTCTGAACCAAAGCCACGCTAGAAAAAATATTTTGCTAGTGTCCTTCCGATTCCGAAGTTCGCAAACGGGGGTGCTGCGAAAAAATGCGAGCTTCGGAATCGGGACACTAGCTGCTGACATGATCCTCGCCAGAGATTATGCTGCCTCGGGCCCTGGGTCTTGGAGCGGCCGATGCAATTTGGCGGATTGAAACGGCGTCGGTTCATGTCGCTGCTCGGCAGTGCCGCGGCGTGGCCGCTCGTGGCGCGCGCGCAGCAGCCCGCCGCGCCGCCGTTGATCGGGTTTCTCAGCACACGCTCGCCCGCGGAAGCCGCAACTCACACGAATGCCTTCCGCCGCGGGCTCGAAGAAATGGGTTATATCGAGGGTCGCAACTTCGCCATTGAGTATCGCTTTGCAGAGGGCGACTACAGCCGGCTACGGTCTCTCGTCGCCGACCTGCTCAGCCGACCGCTTTCGGTGATGGTCGCCACTGGCGATCCGGCTGCACACGCGGCCAAGGCAGCGGGCGTCGCCGTTCCGCTCGTCTTTGTGGTCGGCCAAGATCCGGTGCGCTCCGGTCTGGTCGCGAGCATGAACCGGCCGGGTGTGGCCACGGGCGTTAACTTTTTCACGGGCGATCTCGGCGGCAAGCGGCTGGAGCTTCTCTGCGCCATGGTACCATCGGCGCACCTCGTGGGGCTGCTGCTCAATCCGAGTTTCGGGATCGAAGCGGCCGACCAGCAGCGACGGGCGATGGCCACCGCGGCCCGGATGCTCGGCCGCGAGCTGGTCGTACAGGAAGCGGCAACGGATGCCGAGATCGAGGCTGGTTTTGCGGCGCTCGTCAAGGCTGGCGTCGCCGCGCTGGTGGTGCAGAACGATCCGTTCTTCGACTCTCGGCGCAGCCAGATCGTGGCGCTGTCGTCTCGTCACCTGCTGCCCGGCATTTTCCACATCCGGGAGTTCCCGGCGGACGGCGGGTTAATGAGTTATGGCGCGAGCCTCACCGATACGTATCGCCAGGTCGGCGTGTACACGGGTAAGATTCTGCGCGGCGCCAAACCGGACGACCTTCCAGTCCTGCGGCCAACGAAGTTCGAACTCGTCATCAACATGCTGACCGCAAAGACACTCGACCTTGCGGTACCGCAGCCCATTCTGATCGCGGCCGACGAGCTGATCGAATGAGAACGGCACGACCGAACCCGCAGCACCCAAACGGACGTTGATGCAGCGCGTTCATGTCTGTTACCGGGACAAACGACATGCCGCCATCGCGCCCGCGCCCGACATCGATGCTTTCGATGCCGATTCAGCCCCTATCAAAGTGGCCGGCTTGGCCGCTATGATGCTTACTCAGAGGCTTGGGGGCGAGCATGCGGCGGCGCGAGTTCATGACGTTTGTTGGCGGCGCGGCGGCCACCTGGCCGCTCACCGCACGCGCCGAGCAACGAACGATGCCGGTGGTTGGATTTATCGCTGGCGGGTCGGCCGATGCCTCCGCACAGAATGCGGTCGATTTCCGCAAGGGCCTTAACGCGGCCGGTTTCGTCGAAGGCCAGAACGTGACGGTCGAGTACCATTGGCTGGGGGGCCAATACGACCGCCTGCCGGCGCTGATGACCGATCTGGTCCGTCGTCAGGTGGCTGTGCTTGCTACGGCGAGCGTGAACGCTGCGATCGCGGCCAAAGGTGCAACAGCGTCGATCCCGATTGTCTTCAGCGTCGCTGACGACCCGGTCAAACTCGGTCTCGTCGCCAGCCTCGCCCGGCCGGGCGGCAACGCGACCGGCATCAACTGGTTTGGCCAGGAGGTATCGGCCAAGCGGCTGCGACTGCTGCATGAGCTGTTGCCCAAGGCCGTTCGTATTGCCGTGCTCGTCAATCCGGCCAATGCTTCAAGCGCCGCGAGCACGCTGCAGGAGGTACAGCGGGCCGGCCCCGCCATCGGGCTGCAAATCCAGACGATCTTGAACGCCAGCACCATCGGCGAGATCGATGCGGCCTTTGCCACCCTTGCGCGCGAGCGTCCCGATGCCCTGTTCGTTGCTCCGGATGGATTCTTCACCGATCGCCGCGTACAATTTGCCACACTGACGGCGCGCAACGGGCTTCCGGCGACTTACGGAAACCGTGATGTCGTCACGGCCGGCGGACTGATGAGCTATGGCACCAATCTCTCGGAAACGGTGCAACAAATCGGTGTCTATACCGGCAGCATCCTCAAGGGCGCGAAACCCGCCGAGTTGCCGGTATTGCAGTCGACCAAATTCCAACTCGTCATCAACCTTCAAACCGCGCGGGCGCTTGGCATCGAAGTGCCATCCGGGGTGCTCTCAATCGCCGACGAGGTGATTGAATAAGCTTTCGCAAGTTGACCTGCCGTTTCGTGAAAAATGATTGCTTCGTCTGGAACCGGGGTTCGTCAGTTCGGGTTAGATTTCCGGTGGATTGGATTATTGGAGCAAGGTGGTTTCAAAGAAGGCGGAGCGCGGCATGTCAAAGACCAGCTTGGCGCTGCACAATCTGCGAGGATACGCCATCATCATGGTGGTCGCCTTCCATGCGTGCATCGCCTACCTCGCCTCTCAGCCGCTGGTTGCGCCGCCGTTCGACGCGCCACCCTATCGCTGGCTGGCCAACCCGATCATCGATAATCAGCACTGGCTCGGCTTGGATCTGTTTTGCGCGCTCCAGTACATGTACCTCATGCATCTGATGTTCTTTTTGTCTGGCCTGTTCGTCTATCCGAACCTTGCGCGAAAGGGGCCGGCACGGTTCGCGTTCGACCGCTTTAGCCGCCTCGGTGTCCCTTTCGTCCTCGGCATTTTGTTGCTGATGCCGTTTGCCTACTATCCCGTCTACCGCGTAACGGCCGTGGATCCGGCATGGCCGGCGTTCTGGTCGCACTGGCGCGCTTTGCCGTTCTGGCCAACCGGACCGTTGTGGTTCCTTTGGGTACTTTTCGCCTGCAACCTGGCCCTCGTCGCCATCTCGATGGTCCTTCCGCGCCTGCGCGATCGCCTCGCTGCGTTGTCGGCCAATGCAGGGGCTCATCCGGTGCGTTTTCTTGCATTCCTCTTCGTCGTCGTGGCGCTCGTCTATGTGCCTCTATCGATGGTCTACAAGCCGTGGGACTGGGTGATGATCGGGCCGTTTGCCTTTCAGCCGGTCTTCGTAGCGCCTTATGTCATCTTTTACCTTGCCGGCGTCAGCGTGAGCGCCAACGGGTTTGAGCGCGGCCTTCTGGCGATGGACGGGGCGCTGACGCGACGCTGGTCGATCTGGCTCCTCAGTGGCTGCGCCGGCTTCCTGATCTGGATCATCCCCACGGCACTGATCGTCAAGGGGATCGGCGCATCTCTGCCGGGTCTGTGGATCGTCGCCGAACTCGGCTCAGTGCTGGCCTCGGTGACGATCTCGTTCGCCGTCATTGCGCTATTCCTGAGGTTCAAGGCGGCGCCCTCGCCGATGCTTGGCCGGATCTCGGTGAACGCCTACCCGATCTATCTCGTCCACTATCTCTTCATCATATGGTTGCAGTACCTGCTGCTGGGTGCCGATTTGTTCGCCGTCATCAAGGCAGCACTGGTATTTGCCGGAACCTTGCTGATGAGCTGGGCCAGCGCGGCGCTCCTGTGCTCTATTCCGATCGGCGCCCGGCTGATGCAGGGAAGGCAGGAACTGGCCCGATTGCGCCTGGCAAGACTGGCAAGAAGAGCGGCGCCGCCCCACCCGCGCTGAATTCGCAAAGCACGCGAATTCAGAGCAACATGTTCTGTACGAAACGGCCAACGTTCTCGATCGCCTTGCGGCCTTCCGGCAGGATGCGCGCATAGAGATGCCAGGCGTGCGGCATGCGCGGCCATATTTCGATCTCGACCTTGCAGCCGGCGGCTTTCAATCGGGCAGCCATTCGCAACCCATCGTCGCGCAAGATCTCGTCGCTGCCCACTTGAATCAAAGTGGGTGGCAGACCGGAAGCGTCGCCATAAAGCGGCGACGCATAGGGATTGCGCGCATCGGCGCCGGAGAGGTAGCCATCGGCGATCGAGGGGAACGCAGCGACATCCATCATCGGGTCTGCCGCCGCATTACTCGTTAGCGATTCTCCGGTAAGGGCAAGATCAGTCCATGGCGAAATCGCGACCGCGGCGCCAGGAAGTGCCAGCCCCTCGTCGCGCAGCCGGTAGAGCGTCCCCAGCGCCAGGCCGCCGCCGGCGGAATCGCCCATCACCGCAATCCGCCGCGGGTCGATGCGCCCCGCCAGCCAGCGATAGACTTTGACGGCATCCTCGAGCGCCGCCGGAAACGGATGCTCCGGCGCAAGCCGGTAGTCGAAGTACAGAACCCGGGCGCGCGCCGCTGCGCCGATCCGCCAGGTGAAGTCCCGGTACAGCGGCGCGGTGCCGACCACGTACCCGCCGCCATGAAAATGCAGGATGCAGATATCGTCGCGCGATTGCGGAGCTACAATCCGCACCGCGCGCACGCCGTCGGCGTCGATCGCCTCGGTGAGCGTTCCTGCCGGTGGATGCGGAACGATCTGCTCCAGGAGTTGCAAGCGCCGGCGGATCGTCGCAATCGGCAGATGCCGGTGCTTTCGCCGATTCTTGAGCAGGCGCAACGCAAACCGCAGTGCTTCGGCTCGCACGCTCATGAGCGCCGTCCATCATGATTGTTGCGCCTGACGCGCTTTCGAGCTCGCCCAAGGCGGGCTACCTCTGCTCCTGCGGCGGGCTACTTGGCTGGCCCGAAGGCGGGCTATTTTGGCGATTCTCAGGCGAGTTGTTCTGCTCGCTGGCCTTATGTTGTTCGCTGGCCTGGAGCCAAGTTGGCATTCGCACCAGCGAATTGTCGAGGTGATTCATGACCCACACGCCTCCGAGCGCGATCATGCCGGCCAGCATTACATGCGGCAGGGTTCGCACCAGCACGCCAAGCAGATGTGCGAAGGCGCCCAATATCGCAGCGCCCGCTACAAACAACTCGCGGCCCGCCCGGTAAAGCGCCCAGACCACGCCGAGCAGGATCAGGACCAGAAGGAACTGCTTCCACAGCGGCCATTGCTGCCATGGCACGCTCGCCAATCTGGCGATCTGATCGACCGACCAGGTCCAGATCAGTTCGACGAAGCGGAAGATCGCCGAAATCCCGTCATGCAAGAATTTCAGGAGCTGATCGAAAACCTGTTTCATCGCCAATTCCCTCGGGGCATTCGGTCAGAACGCAAAGGGGAGCGTCGGGTTCCCGGAGTCAGGCACGCGCCCTCAATCTTCTGGCGCGCAATTGGCGCAGTTGCGACTCTGCCCGGTGCGCTGGTGGATTTTGCTACGAAGCCATGCAGCCAATCCTGGTGATCCGAAGCTGGCTACAATAGCCAAGCTGACCGAGGATTGGGGTGTTGT
>Ga0209167_10000090_pt1 | contig 95462 bp, 80 predicted proteins | sample Coa_R1_9_FD_187154 | JGI IMG/M metagenome (GOLD analysis project Ga0209167, IMG submission 187154) | Surface soil microbial communities from Centralia Pennsylvania, which are recovering from an underground coalmine fire - Coalmine... | ecosystem: Environmental > Terrestrial > Soil >... | reverse complement strand
CCGGTGGCCGCAAAAAGGCAGTCGCCCTTGGCCATGTCCTCGATGCCGTAAATCATACGCGGATCGGTGACGCCCATCTTGCGGGCGCGCTCGCGCTTCTCCTCGCTGTCGAGGATCAGCCGGCATTGCATCTGGCCGCCGATGCAGCGTAGCGCTACGGCCGCCAGCACGCCTTCGGGCGCGCCGCCGGTGCCGATATACATGTCGACCCCGGTATTGTCGGGGTCGGCGCAATGGATGACGCCCGCGACGTCGCCGTCGGTGATCAGGCGAACTGCCGCGCCGGTCGAGCGCACGCCGTTGATGATGTCGGCGTGGCGCGGGCGATCGAGCACCAGCACGGTGATGGCAGAAGCGTCGACGCCCTTGGCCTTGGCGAGGCGGCGAACGTTGTCGGCCGGCGGCGCATCGAGTTCGACGACGCCGGCGGGATAACCCGGACCAATGGCGAGCTTCTGCATGTAGACATCGGGCGCGTGCAGCAGCGTGCCGCCGTCGGCCATAGCCATGGTCGCGATCGCGCCCGGCATGTTCTTGGCGCACAGCGTGGTGCCCTCGAGCGGATCGACGGCGATATCGACTCTTGGGCCGGCGTTCAGCCCGACCTTCTCGCCGATGAAAAGCATCGGCGCCTCGTCGCGCTCGCCCTCGCCGATCACGATCGTGCCTTCGATCGGCAGTTTGTTGAGCTCGCGGCGCATCGCGTCCACCGCGGCCTGGTCCGCGGCCTTCTCGTTGCCGTGCCCGCGCAGCCGCGCCGCCGACACCGCCGCGCGCTCCGTCACCCGCACGATCTCCAGCGTGAGAACGCGCTCCAGCATGAGCTGCGGCGGAACGGAAATATGGGTCGACATCGGCGTACTCCTTTAGAACTTAACGCACGGACCTCCGCGCAAAACGCGTGGCGTTTGTCGCAAGGAACCGGCTTCGACTTTTTTCGGATCATGCTCAGTTCTTTTCGATCCGTATCACCTGCGGCTTGCCGCTGATCACCTTGTCCCGCTGCACCGCTTCAAGCGCGCGATGCACCGCGTCTTCGCTGGTGGCATAGGTGATCAAAATAACCGGCACCGGCGCAGCTTTCCCGGTCATCCGGCCCGCGTCAACGCCGTCGCGATGGCGCTGCACGATTGATTCAATGGAAATTTTTTGTTGCGCCAGCCGGGTGGCGATGGTGGCGGCGGTTCCCGCCAGATCGCGCGCCATCAGGCGGATGTAGTAGCCGCCCTCGTGGCGTTCCATCGGCGCCTTTTTGGTCGCTCGCAACCGCTCGACCGGGCGGCCGAACGGAAGAGCGCGGATGCCGCGGGCGACATCGGCGATGTCGGCGACGACGGCGGACGCGGTAGCCGCTCCGCCCGCGCCCGGACCCACCAGCGTGATCGGCGGGATCCCCTCGCCGTCGATGGTCACCGCATTGGTGACGCCCATGACCTGCGCGATCGAGGACGATTTCGGCACCATGGTCGGGTGCACGCGCTGTTCGATGCCCTTGGCGGTCCGCACCGCGACCCCGAGCAGTTTGACACGGTAACCGAGTTCCTCGGCCGCGCGTAAATCTTCCGGCGCGATCGACGAGATGCCTTCCACATAGACCGCGCTCTGGGCGACCTTGGTGCCGAAGGCGAGGCTGGCGAGAATGGCGAGTTTCTGCGCGGTGTCATGGCCGTCGACATCGAATGACGGATTGGCCTCCGCATAACCGAGCCGCTGGGCGTCCTTCAGGCATTCGGCAAACGACAGGCCTTCCTGTTCCATCCGGGTCAGGATGTAATTGCAGGTGCCGTTGAGAATGCCGTAGACGCGATTGACGCTGGTACCCGCCAGCCCCTCGCGCAAGGTCTTGACGACGGGAATGGCGGCGCCGACGGCGGCTTCGAAATTCAGCGCACCGCCGTGCTTTTCGGCGGCATGCGCCAGCCGCAGCCCATGCCGGGCGATCAGCGCCTTGTTGGCGGTGACGACCGACTTGCCGGATTTGAGCGCGGTTTCGATCGCCGACAAGGCCGGCTCGCCCGCCCCACCCATCAATTCGACCAGGCAATCGATGCCGGGATCGCTGGCCAGCGCTAAGGCACTCTTCGCCCAGGCAATGTCGCGCAGATCGAGGCCGCGCTTTTTGACCTTCGAACGGGCCGTGACCGCAACGACGCGAACGGCGCGCCCGCTGCGCGCCGACAAGGTTCGGCTCTGCTGCTCGATAAGACGGACCACCTCGGCGCCAACGGTGCCGAGCCCCGCAATACCCACTTTCAGGGGTGCGACCATGACGGAAGAACCTGCCGGAGAAATTTAGCGCCGGTTGGCGAGAGGAACGACGTTGTGCAACGTTTCGATCCCGCTTTCAAGGAAGCGGCGTACTCCGCGGGCGGCCTGACGAATGCGTTGCTCGTTTTCCACCATGGCAATCCGGACAAAGCCCTCGCCATGTTCGCCAAAGGCGACCCCGGGTGAAACGACCACGCCGGATTTCTCGACGAGCAGGGTCGCAAACTGCATGCTGCCGACGCCGCGGAAAACCTCCGGCAGTGGCGCCCAGGCAAACATCGAGGCTTCGGGCGGCGGGATCACCCAACCGGCCCGTCCAAAGGACTCCACCAGCGCATCCCTTCGCTTGCGATAGGTTTCGCGCATATCGCGAATACAATCCTCCGGACCATTGAGCGCCGCGGTCGCCGCCACCTGGATCGGCGTGAACGCGCCATAGTCGAGGTAGGATTTCACCCGCGCCAGTGCCGCAATGATCCGCTCATTGCCGACCGCAAATCCCATCCGCCAGCCGGCCATCGAGAAGGTCTTCGACATCGAGGTGAATTCGACCGTGACATCCATCGCGCCGGGGACCTGCAGCACGGAAGGCGGCGGGTTCCTGTCGTCGAAATAAACCTCCGCATAAGCGAGATCCGACAGGATGAAGATCTCGTGCTTCTTCGCGAACGCCACCAGATCACGGTAAAAATCAAGGCTCGCCACGTAGGCGGTGGGATTGGAGGGGTAGCAGACGACGAGCGCAAGCGGCTTTGGGATCGAATGGACGATCGCCCGCTCCACTGCCTGGAAGAATAACGGCGTCGGTTCCGACGGCACCGAGCGGATCACGCCGCCCGCCATCAAAAATCCGAAGGCATGGATCGGATAGCTGGGATTTGGACACAGCACCACATCGCCCGGCGCGGTGATCGCCTGCGCGACGTTGGCAAAACCCTCTTTCGAGCCCAGCGTCGCAACGACCTGGGTCTCCGGGTTGAGTTTGACGCCGAAACGCCGGTCGTAATAGGCCGCTTGCGCCTTGCGCAGGCCGGTAATTCCCCGCGAGGCCGAGTAGCGATCGGTTCGCGGTTTTCCCAGCGTCTCCTTCAGCTTTTCAATGACATGGGGTGGCGTCGACAAATCCGGATTGCCCATGCCGAGATCGATGATATCGGCGCCGGCATTGCGCGCGGCCGCCTTGGCCCGGTTGACCTGCTCGAACACGTAAGGCGGCAGACGGCGGATGCGGTAAAAATCTTCCATGGGACCTTGCTCCGGCAACCCGTAAGGACAGAATCGCCGACATATTTTGCAACGAAGCGTTTTCGGTTTCGTCCGGAAATCGCTCAAAATCAATGATTTAGTGCGAATTCAGGCGCAAATTATGGATTGTGCCCTGATTGGCGGTTGAACCAGCGTCCTTTTAGCACGGACGCCCGTTCGCGCCAGCGTCAGAGCACTTCGCAGCCGCGTCTTTTGCGGCCACCGCGGAAGCCTGGCGGTCTCGCGCGGCAACGAGTTCGCTTTGGACCTTGGCCCGCTCGGCGGGGTTCATCGCGGCCTCATCCCGATCCGGCGGCAGTTGATTCACCGGAAGGTAGCCGCCACTGTCCTTTGGGCGCGCTTGTGCGTCTGCGGAAGTTCCACCCGGCATGTCCGAGATCGGAATCGAGCAGCCGCCCATGGCCAGCGCCGCCAGCAGCAGCGCTCCCACAGCGAGTCCCCTCGATTTTCGACCGATCGACACGCGTTCGCAGTCCTTAAAGCCGCCAATTGTGGCACCACCGCCATTGAACCAGTCGGCAGCAACCATTGTCGCCCGGATTCATTAAAACCCAAACAACAATCCGCATCCATGCGGCCTCAATGTGACGAGACAAAGGTAAAATATCGCAGTGCAACACGCAACTTGTTGTCAGCGATTTTTTTGAGCGCGCCAGCGTCGAACTGCGCGGTGACGAAGTTGAAATGAACCTATAGTGTTGCGTCATGACTGACGTCACGACTGAAACCGAGACGGAACAGAAATTCGACCCCGAGGCTTTCGCGTTGAACCTCGCACGGGCGATGGAGAACAGCGGCAAGGCGCTCGCCGCCTATCTTGCGCCGCGCGAGAACGGCGAAGCCAAGGACAAGCCGCCGAATGAATTGACCGAGCTCGTCAAGACATTCAGTGCGGTGGCGGAATATTGGCTGTCCGACAACAATCGCGCGGCCGAGGTTCAATCGAAAATCGCCAAGGCCTATCTCGACCTGTGGGGCTCGTCGATGCGGCGGCTCGCCGGCGAAGATGCGCCGCCCGCGATCGCGCCGTCCCCGCGCGACAAGCGCTTTGCCGATCCCGAATGGAAATCCAACCAGTTCTTCGATTTCGTGCTGCAACTCTATCTGCTGACGACGCAGTGGGCGCACGATTTGGTGCGCAATGCCGAGGGCCTCGATCCGCACACCCGCAAGAAGGCGGAGTTCTACGTTCAACAAGTTACCAATGCGCTGGCGCCCTCGAATTTCGTGCTGACCAACCCGGAGGTGCTTCGGGAGACCTTGACGTCGAACGGAGACAACCTTGTTCGCGGCATGCAAATGCTGGCCGAAGATATCGAGGCCGGCCGCGGCATGCTGCGCATCCGCCAATCCGATCCCTCCAATCTCGAGGTCGGCGTCAACATGGCGACGACGCCGGGCAAGGTGATTTTCCAGAACGATCTGATGCAGCTAATTCAGTACGCGCCCTCGACCGAGAGCGTGCTGCGCACGCCGCTCCTGATCGTGCCGCCCTGGATCAACAAATTCTACATCCTCGACCTCAAACCGGAAAAATCCTTCATCAAATGGTGCGTCGACAATGGCGTCACCGTGTTCGTGATTTCCTGGGTCAATCCGGACAAGAGTCTCGGCGCCAAGACCTGGGAAGACTACATGAAGCAGGGCCCGCTGGCGGCGATGGACGCGATCGAGCGGGTCACTGGCGAGATGAAAGTCCACACCATGGGATATTGCGTCGGCGGCACCCTGCTCGCCACGACGCTGGCGTGGCTTGCCGAGAAACGCCGCGTGCGCGTGACCTCAGCGACGTTCCTGGCGGCCCAGGTCGATTTCACCCACGCCGGCGATCTTCTGGTGTTCGTCGATGAAAGCCAGATTTCGGCAATCGAGCGCGACATGCAGGCGGCCGGCGTGCTCGAGGGCGCCAAGATGGCCATGGCGTTCAACATGTTGAGATCGAACGACCTGATCTGGTCCTACGTCGTGAGCAATTATCTGAAGGGAAAGTCGCCCTCTTCATTCGATCTCTTGCATTGGAATTCGGACGCGACGCGGATGCCGGCGGCGAACCATTCCTACTACCTGCGCAACTGCTATCTCGAAAACCGGCTGTCGTCGGGGACGATGGTGCTCGACAACACGATGCTCGATCTTTCGAAGATCAAGGTGCCGATCTACAACCTCGCGACGCGCGAGGACCATATCGCGCCGGCCGATTCAGTGCTTTACGGCTCGCAGTTTTTCGGCGGGCCGGTGAAATATGTCCTGTCGGGGTCGGGACATATTGCGGGCGTAGTCAATCCGCCATCGTCGGGCAAATACCAGTACTGGACCAACGACAATATCAAGGACGTGACGCTGGCCGAATGGCTCAAGGGCGCCGAAGAGCATACGGGTTCGTGGTGGCCGGATTGGCGCGAATGGCTTTCGTCGATCGACCCGGAGGAAGTGCCCGCCCGCTCCGTGGGCGCAGACACCATGCCTCCAATCGAGGACGCGCCGGGCAGCTACGTGCGTGTCCGCGCATAGCGCAACCCCACACGCTCGGATATAAGCGATCGTCCCAACGGGGTGGACTTGAAAATTGAGCAGGGGGAAACGATGACGCCTGGATTGATGACGCCTGAGTTGTTCTGGCTGACGTTGACGGTAATTTTGACGGGGCTGTTGTGGATTCCCTATATCCTCAATCGCGTCCAGGTGCGCGGATTGCTCGGCACGATGGCCAATCCGTCGCGCAACGACAAACCGCATGCGGAGTGGGCCTCGCGCCTGATATTCGCGCATGACAACGCGGTCGAAAACCTCGTGATCTTTGCGCCGCTGGTGTTGATCCTGGCGCAGCTCGATTACTCCACGAAATGGACCGTCTACGCCTGCGCGGTCTATTTCTGGGCGCGAGTCGCCCATCTCGTCGTCTATACGCTGGGCCTGCCGGTGTTCCGTACCCTGGCATTCACCGTCGGATTCCTAGCCCAAGCCGTGCTGGCGCTGGCGATCTTTAAGGTGTTTTGACCTCGTGTCCCGGATGCGGTGCAGCATCCTCCCGGCGAGGCGAAGCCTCGTCCGGTCACGTTGCACCGCAGAGCCGGGACCCACGAGATCATCCTCACGATGGACCCCGGATCAGCAGCGCACCGCTAACGCGGCTCGCGCAGCGTCCGGGGAACGAACGGCACTCACCTGATTGGCCGCTGAAGGTCAGAGGGTCTTGCGCGCGACGACGAACAGCATCTCGGCCGTCTTGTCGTCGAAACCTCTGACCTTGCCCTTCTCGATCGACAGTGAACTCCAACTGCCTGCCCCATCGTAAGTGGCTCGCAGCCATTCCGGCGTTGGGTAGTTGTAGTAACGGTTGAGCGTGTCGCGCCCTTCGTCGGCCCCCGTCTTGAAGCTGGCGTAGAAATAGCCGGCTGGCTTCAGCGCCCGCCAGATCAGCGCCAGGACCTTCGCAAGCTCGGGTCTCGGAACATGCAGGAGACACGCATTGGCCCACACGCCGTCATAGGCGCCGACCGCGTCGAGGTCGTGAAACAGCAGGGTCTCGACCGGCCGACCCAACCGGGCGGCGGCCACTCTCGCCATCTCCGGCGAACCGTCCGTCGGGCGAACATCAAAGCCACGCGCGAGCATTTCCGCCGCATCCGCACCGGCGCCGCAGCCGAGCTCGAGAATCGCCGCACCCGGAGGAAGCAGCACCAGAAAGCGGGCAAGCCTCGTATGCTTGGTGATCTCGCGCCTGGCATAGGCTTGCGCGTTGCCGCTGTAGAATTGCAGCGTCTCCTCGTCCAATGGAGCCTCTCCGCCCACGCAAAACGCCGCGGCCTTGCCCGTCTCTCACCTTACGTATCGGCCAGCCCCAACATCAGCCGCAAGTTCTGTACCGCGGCACCCGAGGCGCCCTTTCCCAAATTGTCGAGACGCGCGACAAGAACCGCTTGAGGGTATTTGTGGTTCGAAAAGACATAGAGCTCGAGTCTATCGGTCTCGTTCAGCGCCTCGGGTTCGATCCGTCCGCTCTTCGCAGCCTCGTTGTCGGGCGGCATGACCGAGACATACGCGCTTCCCGCGTAACGCTTTGCCAGCGCGGCGTGGAGATCGGAAGAAGCGGGCTTGCCCGGAAGCGTATCGAGGTGCAAAGGCACCGAGACCAGCATGCCCTGCCGGAAATCACCGACCGACGGAACGAAGATCGGCCGGCGCGCGAGCTTTGAGTAAAGCTGGGTTTCCGGCAAATGCTTGTGTTCGAAGCCGAGGCCATAGAGTTCGAAGGCCGGTGCCGTGTCGCCTTCGAATCGTTCAATCATGGATTTCCCGCCGCCCGAATAACCGCTCACCGCATTGATGGTGATGGGATAGTCCGCCGGCACGAGCCCCGCATCCACCAGCGGCCGAAGCAGCGCCACCGCGCCAGTCGGATAGCAGCCGGGGTTTGCGACTTTCCGCGCTGCCCGAATCTTGTCTGGCTGATCCTGTGCGAGTTCCGGAAAGCCGTAAGTCCAGTCTTTGGCGACGCGATGGGCGGTCGACGCATCCAACACCTTGGGTGCGGCGGCTCCCATGCTGTCGATCAGCGCCACCGTCTCTCGCGCGGCCTCGTCAGGCAGGCAGAGGATGACAAGGTCAACTTCCTCCATCAGCGCCCGCTTGGCGTGCGCATCCTTGCGCTTTTCCTCGGCAATGGACCTGAGCACGACGTCGTTCTGCATGCCAAGCCGCTCGTGAATACCGAGGCCCGTCGTTCCCGCCGCGCCATCAACGAACACGGTGGGCCGCGCCGAGGCGCCCGTTCTGGGGGCGAAGACTTTCGGCTGCTTGGTATCGGAGAGGGTCATGGCGTGTTCCTTCAGTCCGCGGATACACTGAGGGGCGTGGATGATTTGTAGTCCAACTGCGGCCGCAGCGCGACCATCTGTTTTGCGATCGTTTGCGCGGCTTCGTCAGGGCGTTGCGTGAGGGCAGAGGCAACCGCAGCATGATCGGCGTCGGATTTATGCTGGTTGAGCTTGAAGCTGCCCTCGACTTCGTCAACCGTCATGACCAGACCTACGATGGCCTTTTTCATCGTTTCCAGGCGCGCCGCCGTCATCTTCGAGGACGTCCAGGGCGGTTTAGGCGCCAGCCGACTTTCGAACTTCGCACTCAGCGCGTCGAGATGCGGACCGAGCTCGCTGTCGGACTGTTTTCGCACCAGCCCCGTCAGATGCACGGCCTGATACAGCCAGGTCGGCACCTGATCGGCCGACACATACCAGTCGGCCGATACATAGGCATCGGCGCCGGTTACCGCCAACAGCCATCGCGACGTCCCGTCCGCCAAACTGGCAAGCGAATTGCCGCGCGCAACATGAAACGCCGCATGCGTCGTTCCGTCGTCGGCGGAGTTAAGAATGAACGGCACCCAGGAGGCAATCGGCTTGCTGCCGTCCCATGCGCAGACCGCGCCGAAACCGCGCGCTTGCGCGAAGGCCAGGCTTGCGTCGCGATCGGGTTTGAACATCGGAGGCGTATACATGCCGAACTCCTGCTTGGGAGCCGCCGGATCAGATCGCGCTGCTGTCAGGAAAGGAGGCCGCGGACCGTATCCGGCGGCAAGGGCGAAATCTTGAATTAAATAAAGACGACCGCCCATGCCGCAGAGCTACGGCGGCGGCGAGCGATGACGGCAATGGTCACGGCGTTGGTCATGGGCGCCGCATATAGGGCCTCACCCGGCCTACGTCAAGCAACGCCACGCTTAGATGTCCCGTCCGGATTGGACCGTCAAACCACCCGCCACAGCCATTCGGCGATTTGCGCGATCACGTCGCCAAACAGCAATAGCGCCGCCGACCAAACCAGCGCGGATATCCAATTGGCGAATTGGAATTGCCAGTAAGGCATTTCGAAGATCCCGGCCGCCAACGGCACGGAGGCCCGCAACGGACCGAAAAACCGCCCAATGAAAATGCTCGGCACGCCCCAGGCTTTCACAAACGCCTCGCCGCGCGGCAGGATCTCCGGGTAGCGCGACAACGGCCACATCTGCGCGACATGTTCCTTGAATTTGAAGCCGAACCAATAGGAGACCCAGTCGCCGAGCGCAGCACCAATCCCGCCCGCGATGCAGACCGGCCAGAAACTGATACCGCTGACGCCGATCAACGCGCCGATCGCGACCAGCGCCCCCCAGGCCGGAATCAGCAATGAGATGAAGGCAAGCGATTCGCCGAAGGCCAACACCAACACGATGGGTGAGGCCCACGCTTGATGGTCGCGCACGAAATCGGCCAACGCGCGCGTGTAATCTTCCATTCCAATAAGCCCTTCCCGGCCAAGGTCGCCCTGTTTAAGCTGGCCATACCTGCAACATCAAGTCACAATGGCGACGAGTCGGCGTGAGGTTTGGCCGTCTCAACCGCGTTTGAATTCCTGGAGCACGATGAGATTAGGTTGAGCAGTAGCGGCAACGGAAGTATGCCCCCTCTCCCACCCAACTCGGGTTTACCCGAGGTGGGCATCTTAAATTGTCGAAGTCGGATATATCCGACTTCGAGGGGAGAGGGTTGGGGTGAGGGATGACGGTTTCTCGCTAGGGCAGTGCCCCCTCACCCGATTTGCGGAGTTTATCATCGGGCGGCGCTTTGCGCCGACCCGTTGGCAAATCGACCTCTCCCCGCCGGGGAGAGGTGAAGTGAACTCGCTGACAGACCGATTCAATCAAAACGCATCTCATTCTGAAGAGAGCAGAAAGGACGAGGCAATGATCGGGGCACTGATGATGCGCGTGGGCGTCGTGATTCTACTGGTCGGCATGCTCGCCGGGATCGCCATGGGCGTCTTGCAGGATTTTACGCTGGCGCCGGCGCACGCGCATTTCAACCTGGTCGGCGGCGTCTTGTTGTTCCTGTTCGGGCTCTACTACACGCTGGTGCCAGGGGCCGGAAACACCGCGCTGGCAAAGCTTCAGGGCTGGCTTCACATCGTCGGCGCCTTTCTGTTTCCGGCGGGTGTGGCGATCGTGGTCCTGAAGGGCACCGCGTACATCGCCGTACCGATCGTGGGGTCATTGATTGTAGTTACCGCCGTGGCGTTGTTTGCGGTCGTCGTGTTCCGTTCAACCCGCGCCTGAAAGGAAACTCGCAGGCCACGGCGGGCACCCAGCGCCTGCCTTCCCACTGGCTGTCACTTTTTAAGCCCATCCGTGGCATAGTCTCGGGAACCGATTCGCCCGCGCGCGCTTCGCGTGCAAAACGTGAAAATCCATGCCCAAACCATTGAAGTCGAATACTAAAACCAAGGCCTCCGACGATTTGTTCGGCGCCGGCGGAGCCAAGGGTCGCCCCCCGTTAAAGGTCGCTTCGCGCGCTGGCGGCGCGGAAGCCACCTATACCGCGCGCGATATCGAAGTGCTGGAGGGCCTCGAGCCGGTCAGGCGCCGGCCCGGCATGTATATCGGCGGCACTGACGAGAAGGCGCTGCATCATCTGTTCGCCGAGGTCATCGACAATTCCATGGACGAGGCGCTCGCGGGCCACGCGTCGTTCATCGAAGTGGAATTAGGCGCCGACGGATTCCTCGCCGTTACCGACAATGGCCGCGGCATTCCGGTCGACCCGCATCCGAAATTCCCGAAAAAATCCGCGCTCGAAGTCATCATGTGCACGTTGCATTCCGGCGGCAAGTTCGACTCGAAGGTCTACGAGACTTCAGGCGGCCTGCACGGCGTCGGCGTCTCCGTGGTCAACGCGCTGTCGTCTCGGCTGGAGGTCGAAGTCGCGCGCGGCCAAAAACTCTACCGGATGGCGTTCGAGCGCGGCCACCCCAAGGGCAAGCTCGAAGACCTCGGCAAGGTCAACAACCGCCGCGGCACCAAAATCCGCTTCAAGCCGGACGCCGAGATTTTCGGCGCCAAGGCCACCTTCAAACCGCAACGCCTGTTCAAGATGGCGCGTTCCAAAGCCTATCTGTTCGGCGGCGTCGAGATTCGCTGGAGCTGCGATCCGGCATTGCTGAAGGGCATCGAGGATGTCCCTGCCGCGGACAGCTTTCACTTCCCCGGCGGCCTGCAGGATTATCTCGCCGCGGCGATCCACGCCGACACACTGGTGCATCCGGATATTTTCTCGGGCAAATCGGGCCGCGTCGGCGCGCATGGCGCCTGCGAATGGGCGGTCGCCTGGACCGCCGACGCCGACGGCTTCCTGTCCTCCTACTGCAACACCATCCCGACGCAGGACGGCGGCACGCACGAATCCGGCATGCGCAGCGCGCTTCTGCGCGGCTTGAAGGACCACGCCGAGCGCGTCGGTCAAGGCAAGCGCGCTTCGTCCGTTACCTCCGAAGACGTGATGGTGGGCGCGGCCGTGATGCTCTCCGTATTCGTCCGCGAACCGGAGTTTCAGGGCCAGACCAAGGACCGGCTTGCCACCGCGGAAGCCCAGCGCATCGTCGAGCAGGCGATCAAGGACCCATTCGACCACTGGCTGTCCGGCAATCCGCTGCAGGCCAACAAGCTATTGGATTTCGCCGTCGAGCGCGCCGAAGAGCGGCTGCGCCGGCGCGCCGAAAAGGAGATTTCGCGCAAGACCGCCGTCAAGAAACTCCGACTGCCCGGCAAGCTCACCGATTGCACCAACACGGCTTCCGAAGGCAGCGAACTGTTCATCGTCGAGGGCGACTCGGCCGGCGGCAACGCCAAGCACGCGCGCGATCGCAAGACGCAAGCCATCCTGCCCTTGCGCGGCAAGATCCTCAACGTCGCATCCGCAACCAAGGACAAGCTCACCGCGAATGCCCAGATCGCCGACCTGATCCAGGCGATCGGCTGCGGCACAGGTGCGCATTATCGCGAAGAGGATTTGCGCTACTCGCGCATCATCATCATGACCGACGCCGACGTCGACGGCGCTCACATCGCCTCGCTTCTCATCACCTTCTTCTACCGCACCATGCAGCCGCTGATCGACCAAGGCCATTTGTATCTCGCGGTGCCCCCGCTCTACCGCCTGACCCACGGCTCCAGGAGCATCTACGCTCGCGACGACGCCCACAAGCAAGCGCTGATGAAGAGCGAATTCAACGCCAACGCCAAGGTCGAGGTCAGCCGATTCAAGGGCCTCGGCGAGATGATGCCGGCGCAGTTGAAGGAGACCACCATGGACCCGGCCAAGCGCACCCTGCTCCGCGTGGTGCTGTTGACCGAAGACCGCGAAGGCACCGCCGATTCCGTCGAGCGGCTGATGGGCACCAAGGCCGAAGCCCGCTTTGCTTTCATTTCCGACAAGGCCGAGTTTGCGAGCGACGACCTGCTCGATGTCTGAATTAAGCCGCGTCAGCAGGCCTGACCCGCCGGCTGATGTCCGCCCCCTTTTCGCGTTCGATCACGGCAATATCGTATTGGCTTTGCAAATCCAGCCAGAACTGCGCGTTGTTGCCGAAATACCGGCCAAGCCGGACAGCCGTATCGGCTGATATCGAGCGCCGTCCATTGAGAATATCGGTAATGCGCCCTGACGGCACGCCGAGATCGAGCGCCAAACGGTTGGCACTGAGCTTGCGGGAGCCGAGTTCGCGTTTCAGAAGCCGGCCAGGATGGATTGCGGGAGCCATGTTTTACCCCTTGTGATAATCAACAATCTCGACATTCCGTCGAGCGGTTGATGGGCACGAGGGCCGAGGCCCGCTTTGCCTTCATTTCGGACGGGGCGGAGTTTGCCAGCGACGACCCGCTCGACGTTCAGGGAGCACGGGCAAGCATTTTTCCAGGTAAAACAAGGGCTCGTGGCCCTATTTGAGCTTGGCGCGGCATTTTCCGATGAGTGTGTTCCGCCTGCTACAGCAGTTGGGCAAATTCGGCTTTATGATTACCGACATCATGATGATTACCGACATTTTGGGCGCGTCATAGCCCAGCTGCGCCCGTAAGTATTCCGGGGATTCCGAGATGAAGAAATTGACGCTGGCTATGACTGCCGTCGCGGCGTTCGGCGGATCGGCTCTCGCGGCCGACCTCCCTGCCTACACCAAAGCCCCGCCAATGGTTCAGTCGCCCCCGAGCTGGACCGGCTTTTACGTTTTCGGCGGCGGTGGCGGCGGGCTGTGGAATGCGGATGGCAACATCGTGGCCAATCCCGGTGGGCTCGTAACGGCCGGTGGGACCATTCCGGGCGGGGCCGCGGTCACCCGCGATGTGCGGACAGGCGGCAGCGGCTGGTTCGGAACCGTGGGTGCCGGCTACGACTGGCAGTTCAATGGTCCCTGGGTGGCCGGCGTGTTTGCTGACGGGCAGTTTGGCAGCATCAGCGGTTCGATCCTAGATTTTTTAACGCTATCAGAAGGTACCGAAACGCTTCGTGATAGCTGGGCGGCCGGCCTGAGATTCGGCTACCTCGTCGCGCCGAATGTCTATTCCTACGTCAACGGCGGTTACACCGGCTCCCAGTGGTCGGGAGCCACACTTAGCGGCATTGTTGCTGGTACATTATTTGTGACCTCAACCCCTTCGTTCAATCGGGACGGCTGGTTCGTTGGCGGCGGTGTCGAGAACAGCCTCAACATCTTCGGCATTTCGGCTCCCGGTTGGTTCATGAAGACCGAGTACCGCGCGGCCTATTTTGGCCGCATCGCTCTCCCGGAAACGGTGATCGCGGGCCCTGGGCTTGGGCCAACAGGGTTCTCCGAAACCTTCAAGCCGTGGGTGCAGACCATCAGTACCTCGCTGGTCTATCGCTTCAACTCGACCGGCCCTGCCGCTGACGGTCCTGCGCGGATCTATACCAAGGCTCCCGCGGCGATGGCGCCGATGATGAGCTGGACCGGCTTATATGTTTTCGGCGGCGCTGGCGGCGGATTGTGGGAGGCTGACGGCAACGTAGTGAACACTGGCAGTGGGGTTGCGCTATCCCGCGATGTGCGGACGGGCGGTCACGGCTGGTTCGGAACCGTCGGTGCCGGTTATGACTGGCAGTTCAACGGTCCCTGGGTCGCCGGCGTGTTTGCCGACGGACAGTTCGGCAGCCTGAGCGGTTCGATGATTGATTCTGCTCTGTTAGAGGGGAGCGAAACGCTTCGTAATAGCTGGGCGGCCGGCGTGAGATTGGGTTATCTCGTCGCCCCCAACGTGTATTCCTACATCAATGGCGGATACACTGGTTCCCATTGGTCGGGGGCTGTTTTTCAGACTGTAGTTGCTCCTGGTCTCGGCGGCGCGCCCTTTGTGCTCTCGACCCCTTCATTCAATCGTGATGGCTGGTTCGTGGGCGGCGGTGTCGAAAACAGCCTGAACATCTTTGGCATTTCGGCTCCCGGTTGGTTCATGAAAACTGAGTACCGCGCCGCTTTTTTTGACCGCATCGCCCTTCCGGAGACGGCAATTGTCGCCAGTCCGCAAAACGGGGTTGCGCTTGGGCCCACAGGTTTTTCGGATACGTTCAAGCCTGTCGTACAGACCGTCAGCACCTCGCTGGTCTATCGCTTCAACTGGACCGGCGCCCCGGTGGCCGCTAAGTACTAAAATCGGCGCCAAATCAGCAGGCTTATCCCTCGGGCACACAGCCCGAGGGCTAAGCCTATGCCGTTTTCCGGTCTGTGTGCCCGCCCGGCAACAGCTTTTTGGGCGGGATCAGCTATAAATGAACATGGAAATCAAATGAACATGGAATCGGGTGTATTTTGCACCCTTGCCGTGTGGTCCGGTCCGAGCGCACTTGGGGACTCGAAAATGAGAAAAATTGCTTTGGCTCTGGCGGCGATCGCGGCGTTTAGCGGATCAGCTCTCGCGGCTGATCTTCCGGCGCGGACCTATAGCAAGGCACCCATGATTGAGGTGCCCCCGAGCTGGACCGGCTTCTATATTTTCGGCGGCGGCGGCGGCGGCTTGTGGGACGCCAACACCGGCGTCGTAGTCACGGGCACCGGCGCTTGCATCCTCTGCACCAATCAGAAGCAAGGCGGCGACGGCTGGTTCGGCACGGTCGGCGCCGGCTACGACTGGCAGTTCAGCGGCGATTGGGTTGCCGGCATTTTCGCCGATGGCCAGTTCGCCAGCCTGAAGGGCTCGATCCAGGATCAGGGAGCCGGGGTCACGGGTTGGGAAAAGAACAAGGATAGCTGGGCGGCTGGTCTCCGATTGGGCTACCTGGTCGCGCCGACCGTCTATTCCTACGTGAACGGCGGATACACCGGAACGGATTGGTCAGGCACCACCTTGCTGAACACTGCGTCCGGTCTCGCGTCGGGAACTCACACCAACTCGTTTACGCAGAACGGCTGGTTCATCGGAGGCGGCGTGGAAAACAAGCTGGCTCTGTTCGGCTTCTTCGGCCCCAACTGGTTCATGAAAACCGAATATCGGGCGGCTTACTACAACACCAAAAACATCAGCGAGCTCTCCGATGTCTCCGGCTTACCGATCGGCCGCGACATCACCTTCAATCCCTTGGTGCAGACCATCAGCACTTCGCTGGTCTATCGCTTCAACTGGACCGGCGCCCCGGTGGTGTCGAAGTACTAACTCTCCGCCGAAGACTCGGCGAGCCAAAAGCCCCGGCATCGTCCGGGGCTTTTTTGTGCGGCCCGCGCACCCAACCTTCGCTTGTCCCTCCTCTTGCCCTTGGACGGGGCGCACGCCACTCTGTCCGCTGGTCGCGCGATCGCCGCGTGACCGCCAGTTAAGGAAACTCCATGCGCACATTGCTCCTGATCCTCGGCTTAGTCGCACTCGCCTTAGGGCTGCTCTGGATCGGCCAGGGCACCGGCATGATCGCCTGGCCGGCCTCGAGCTTCATGATCAGGCAGATCCAGTGGGCCGGATACGGCGCGGCGCTCGCGGCCGTCGGGCTGGTTCTGATCTGGCAGAGCAAGCGCTAGGGGGAGTTGGCGTGCGCAAACGGCGGAGCGGGCTTATGCGGCCGGCGAATGCACGTGCTCCGGACGCACGCCGAGCGCGACGAATCGCGCAGTAACGCCTTGCAGCCAGGGTGTCGCGTTGATCAGGCGTGCAAACATCGGTGCCCGCAGCGGCTGATCTCCTCCCTTGAGTGCGACGCTGATGATATTGTTTTGAACGACAACTTGCATGGCCTGCGTCATCCGCACCGGAAACTCGCGCCGCCTACGCACAGCGTCGAGTTCGTCTTCGGTCGGACAGCCATTGGCAAGTTTTGCGGCCAATAGGTTGGCGGTCGCGACCGCGTCCTGGATCGCGAGGTTGACCCCGACGCCCCCGACCGGAGACATCGCATGCGCAGCGTCGCCAATGCACAGCAGCCCGCGTCTCGTCCAACGCTTTAATCGGTTGATCGCAACCGTCAGCAGCTTCACATCGTCCCACGTCTTCACGTCCGAGATTCCCGATGCGAGGATCGGTGCCATGCTGGTCACGTCGCTTCGAAATGCATCGAGCCCGCGCGCCCGCACCGGATCATATTCCCCCTTGGGGATCACATAGGCGCATTGCCAGTAATCGCCGCGATCGAACGTGACGAGCATTTTGCCGCTTTGGATCCGCGCAAACAGGCTTTCGCGTTCATTCTCGCGCCTGCCGGCACGAAACCAAAGCACGTCCATCGGCGCGCCGATCTCCTCGACCTCGAGCCCGGCACTCTTCCGAATTACGGAGTGCCTGCCGTCACATCCAATTGTCAGCGCCGCGCGAATTTCGATCGGTCCTTCCGGCGTGTCGGTTTTGACGCCGACCACCTCGTCGCCTGACCAGATCAGATCGGTAGCATCGGCATTCATCATGATATTGAGGGATGCGAATCGTTTGCCGCTCTCGCGCAGGAAATTCAGAAAGTCCCATTGCGGCATGAAGGCGACGAAGGGGTATTTGACCTTGAGCCGGCGAAGATCGGCCATGCAAATGGACTCGTTGCCGAATTGGCCTTCCATTCTTTGCAGCTCTTGATGCGGCAGCTTCAAAAAGCCGTCGATCAGCCCCAACTCGTCCATCACTTGCAAGGTCGACGGGTGCACGGTATCGCCGCGGAAATCCCTGAAAAAATCGGCGTGCTTTTCCAACACCAGCGTCTCGATGCCGGCGCGTCCCAACAGATATCCGAGCATCATTCCGGCTGGACCGCCGCCGACGATGCAGCATTTTGTGCGGACGATACGCAGGCTCGATTGTTCCCCGGAAGTCCGCGCGTCCATGATCTGGCTCTTGGTGTTTAGCGCCGGAAACTCCTGATCTCCGACACGCTCCCATCACGGTAGGTCAACTCCACCGACACGAATTGGTTCGAAGGCGAAAGCTTCAGGTAGGGCTTGGCCTCGTAGGGAATGGCGCTGGGATCCTTCATGTCGCAAGGCGGCATTGGCAGCACCCGGTCCGGCACGGCGGTGTCGATGCCGATGCGCGCTTCCCGGATCGCACAGCGATACGACATCAGATGCGTGTAGTAGACCAGGAGCCCGTTGAATTCACGGAACGACAGCCAGCTCGTCGCAGTCATGTCCAAAATCTTTCGTTGATCGTGGATCAACGCTGCCTCCGGATCGAACTTGATCGGGAACGGTCCCTGCATCTCGCCCGACGCATCGATATAGCGCACTTGAATAGTGGCGGCCGGTGCGTCGGCGGCAAGTTCGACCGAGGGATTGGGCATTCGCTTGCGGGTGCGCGGATCGAGCGTGTCGAGGAAACCGGTCTCGCGGAATTCGCCGCCATCGCCCATCCGCCACGAAATTCCAAGCGTCGGATCGAGGATCGAGAACACCACCGTCCAGCCGCCATTATGGCGGGAGAACATCGCAATCGGGGCGTTGACCGAATCTTCCTTCGGCGGACGCGGCACCAATACGGGCGGCAGCGCGGCGACTTTTTGCGGCGACTCGGTCGTCTCTTTGGGCGCATCGGTTTGGGCCTTCGCCACGCCGTTGAGGAATACATCGTCGACCATCTGGTCGAAATACACCGGGATCTGCTTGTGGCTCACAGTTTCCGCCAATTCGCTGACAACGCGACGGGTGTGCTGGGCGACCTGCACGAGGTTGAGGCCGGGTTGCAGGAGTTCCTTGGCAAAGGTTCGCGTAAACACCGAATTGGGACTGTTGTCATCGTTCGACAGCCGGTCGAGCGCAGTCTGGCGAGGCCCGGCCGAGAACACCGAGAAGACGCCCTCGGGCAATTGCGTCATCGGCGCAAGGCCGCCGCCGCCCGCGACCGCCCGTGTCCCCGACCGTTCGAACGGATTGTTGCGGCAGGCGTCGAACACCAGGATCGCGGTGCGCGCCTTCTTGTTCTGCAATCGCTCGATGATGCGGTCGGCGAGAATCGAGGCGTCGCGCACCAGTTCTTCCTGGCCTTCGGCGGCGGCAGGCACGTCGGTCGGCAGCAGGAAATTCTGCCCCGCGATTTCAAACCCGTGGCCGGCATAGAAAAAGAACGCGGTGTCGCCGGTCTCGACCGCCTTGTCGAAGGCAAGCAAGGTTTCGCTGAACGCCGTCCGGCTCTGATTCTCCGCCAACATCACCGAAAAGCCGAGCTGCTTGAGCGTCTCGCCCATGGTGCGGGCATCGTTGACCGCCTTTTGCAGCTTGGGAACGTTCTTGTAGTCGTTGTTGCCGATCACGAGCGCCACGCGCTTTGCCGCCTGCGCAGGCTCAGCCAGCGCCAATAACGGGGCAGCCAGGCTCAACGCCAAAATTGCGGTCCTCAACGCCAGCAAGCTTTTCATCCATCTTCCCCGCGCTTTGCGATAATTCGATTCCGCGGCCCGCGCGCCGTCTATTGCAATAGTAGGCGGCTCTTCGCCGCCGGTTCAATCGAGACTGCCCGTCCACGATGATACGCCTACTTCTCACCGTCGCGGTTCTCAAGAAGGCACGCGCGTCGGTATTTTTGCCAAAACATTAAGCTTTTTCAAAGCTTGGCGCGCCTGCTCCATTGACTTTAGCCAATTCGCCCCTATGTTCCGCCTCGATGCGGCGCGGTATCGAAGCGCGATATCTTGATCAAGCCGCCTGTCAGCGTATCCGAAAATCCCGTGCAAATTTGCGTGCCGTTCCGGGATTGAGCGCGACAGTCTTTTTCGAGATTCCAAGCGGCGGTATCTACCAGAGGCTCAATGTCTTTTTCCCATCTCGGCTTGTCCGAAAAGGTGCTCGCCGCCGTTGCGGCCACCGGCTACACGACCCCCACCCCCATTCAGGAACAGGCGATTCCCCACGTTCTGGCCCGCCGCGACGTCCTCGGCATCGCCCAGACCGGAACCGGCAAGACCGCCGCCTTCGTCCTTCCCATGCTCACGATCCTGGAAAAGGGCCGCGCCCGGGCCAGGATGCCCCGCACCCTGATCCTGGAGCCCACGCGCGAACTCGCCGCCCAGGTCAAGGAGAACTTTGATCGCTACGGCGCCGGGCAGAAACTCAATGTCGCGCTCCTGATCGGCGGCGTTTCATTTGGCGATCAGGACTCCAAGCTAACCCGCGGCGTCGACGTACTGATCGCGACGCCCGGCCGGCTGCTCGACCACACCGAACGCGGCGGATTGCTGCTCACCGGCGTTGAACTGCTCGTCATCGACGAAGCCGATCGCATGCTGGACATGGGTTTCATTCCCGACATCGAGCGCATCTGCAAGCTGGTGCCGTTCACCCGGCAGACGCTGTTCTTCACCGCGACCATGCCGCCGGAGATCCGGCGTATTACCGAAACCTTCCTCCATAACCCGGAGAAGGTCGAAGTATCTCGGCCGGCAACCACGGCGGTCGGCGTTTCCCAGTTCCAGATCGGCGTTGGCCGCGAATCGCATGAGAAGCGCGAAGTTCTTCGTCGCCTGCTGCGCGACGCCAAGGATCTCAACAACGCGATCATCTTCTGCAATCGCAAGCGCGAGGTCGCCGTTCTTCACAAATCGCTGCAAAAGCATGGCTTCAGCGTCGGCGCCCTGCATGGCGACATGGATCAATCGGCCCGCACCGCGGCGCTCGATCAATTCCGCAAAGGCGAGATTCCGCTGCTGGTCGCCTCCGACGTCGCGGCCCGCGGCCTCGATATTCCCGCCGTCAGCCACATCTTCAATTTCGACGTCCCCCATCACGCCGACGACTACGTGCACCGTATCGGCCGCACGGCACGCGCGGGCCGCACCGGCACCGCGATTTCGATCGTCACCCCGCTCGATCAGAAATCGATGGCGGCGATCGAGAGGCTGATCGGACAGAGCATTCCGTTCGCCGAAGGCAGTGCGGAGACTTCATCCACTGAACGCGTCGGCGCCGAGCCAAAAGCACGCGAGCGCTCGCGGGAAAGTGGAAAGGAAGGTTCACGCGGTGGCCGCAAGCCGCGGCGCGATCACGAGCCCCGGCGTGGCGGCGCAAACCGAAGCTCCAGCCCGCAACCACAAGCACCTGTCGCCTCGTTCGCGCCGGCGGTCGCTCCATCGCCGTCTCGCGCCCCTTCCATCGGCCGCACGCCTGCCCCGCACGATGAGCCCTCATCCCCATCCTCAGAGCCCGCCGACCATTCGCATCTTCCGGCGTTCCTGCTGCGGCCCGTCCGCGCCCGCGTCTGACCATCGACATTTTAATTTTAACACTTTCGCAACTGTGTGGTCCGACGCCAGTTGTTTACGGGTCATTCATCAACGTCCGTTAACTTGCGCCCATTAATTTATGCGATTGCCGCGGAATCGAGGGGCGCTATCCGCCGTTTTGGGGACGTTGACCTGTGCTGGACGAACATGAACGCACGATGGCCTTCGCCGAGCTCGCGTTGGGCCAGATCAGGTCGCTGCGGCAATCCGCCGTGCCTCGCAATTATGAAATCTGGTATGTCTACGCCACCGGTTACAACTCACCTCTCAACAAGGTCATCAACGAGACCCTGGCACGCAACGGCAAGCTGACCGAGGCCGATCTCGAGCTGATCTACGAGACCTATCTATCCCACATCAAGACCACCGACCGCATCGACAAGGTCGGCTCGCGCGTGATCGGCGAAATCGATGACGTGATGCGCCTGATCGGCGATGCACTCAGCGTATCGGCGAATTACGATGCCAGCCTGACCGGGGCGAACGAAAAGCTCTCCGCAGCGACCGACCGTGACCAGGTCAAGGCGATTGTGGAATTGCTTGTCAAGTCGACACGCGAGATGCGCGACACCAACAAGGCCCTCGAAGAACGGCTGACGCTGTCGAGAACGGAAATCAGCAATCTCCAGCAGAGCCTCGAGGCGATCAGGGCCGAAAGCCTGACCGATCCCCTCACCGGCCTCGGCAACCGCAAATATTTCGACCGCTCGATCGAGATGGCGGTGCAAAATGCGCTGGCGGCCAACGAACCGCTTTCACTGTTGTTGTTCGACATCGACCATTTCAAATCGTTCAACGACTCCTATGGCCATCTCACCGGCGACCAGGTGCTGCGGCTGGTCGGCATGTCGCTGAAACAGTCGATCAAGGGACAGGACATCACGGCCCGCTACGGCGGCGAGGAATTCGCGGTGGTGCTGCCGAACACCGCGCTCCGCCAGGCGCTGACGGTTGCCGATCATATCCGGCGCGCCGTGATGTCGAAGGAGTTGAAGAAGAAGTCGACCGGCGAGATTCTCGGCCGCGTCACCATCTCGGTCGGAGTGTCGATGCTCAAGCCCGGCGACGATACCGATTCATTGATCGAGCGCGCGGATGCCTGCCTCTACGCCGCCAAGCGCGCCGGCCGCAACCGCGTGGTCTGCGAGGCCGACCCGGAATACGTCGACGAAACCCAGGGCCAGGTCGCCTGAAATCAAACCCTGATGGTGAGGAGCGCAGATAGGCGAGTCTCGAACCATCGCTCCTCAGGATGAGGGCCTCCTTCGCCGCGCCTTTTTCTGCGGCGACCATTTTTTCCTCACCGCGGATTTCTTCACCACCGGCGTTTTGCCTTTGGCCTTTTTCGCAGCCTTGCTCGCCGTGGCCTTCCGCGCTTTGGGGCGCTTGTGAACCGCAGCGCGCTGCGCCGCCGCCAGGGCCGCTCTCGCCCAAGCAGCCAACTCCGCCGAATCATCGAATAGCCGCGCCGGCAATTGCCAGTACGAGTTGACGGTGATGGTCTTCGCCGTCTTTCTCTGCTGATACTGAAACGGATTCGATCCCTCGGCCTCGAAACGCGGGATGCTCGCTTCGTCGGCGCGCAGGTAAACGCCCCCGCGGAGCGCCAACGCAAAATTGATACCGTCTGCGGAAATGCCGAATCCCGAGAACATCCGGCGGATCGTCACCGGACCGAAATCGGCAAACAGATCGATCAGGAAATCGCGGTCCATGGGAGACCTCGTGCCCCGGATGCTGCGCACTGCCATCAGCGCGTTTACGTGCGTCTTCGACGCGGTCCCGGCTCTACGGTGCAGCGTAAAGAACGCTGCGCCGCGTCCGGGGACACGATGCTACCCTTCAGCTTTCGCTGGCGTCAGCTGCACCGATTCGCCGCAGCCGCAGGCGCCGACCTGGTTGGGATTGTTGAAGATAAACTGGGCCTGAAGCTTGTCGGCCTTGTAGTCCATCTCGGTGCCGAGCAAGAACAGCACGGCCTTGGGATCGACCAGTATCTTCACGCCCTTGTCCTCGACGATCTCATCGCTCGGGCGGATATCGTGGGCATATTCGACCGTATAGGATTGGCCGGCGCAGCCGCCATTCTTGATGCCGACCCGCAAACCGACGATTTCGGAATCGGCGCGCCGGGTCAGTTCGGCAATGCGTTGCGCTGCGGCTTCCGTCAGCTTCATCACCTGCGGACGGGGCCGCGGCTTTGACTTGGGTGTCGGTGAGGCGGGTGTCATGTCAATCATGTGGTTAATCCCACGGCCAATTCAATGCCGGCTTGATGTTCGCGAATGCAAAACGCATCACCACATGTTGAGCACGAGGCGGGCCTCGTCGGACATCCGGTCCGGGGTCCACGGCGGATCCCACACCAGATTGACGTTCACGACGCCGACGCCGGGAACGCTGGCGATCGCATTTTCCACCATCGTCGGCAATTCGCCGGCCGCCGGGCAGTTCGGCGTGGTTAGCGTCATTACCACATCGACGGAACGGTCATCCTTGAGGTCGATCGTATAGATCAGACCGAGTTCGTAGATATCGGCGGGGATTTCCGGATCGAACACGGTCTTCAGCGCGGCCACGATTTCGCCGCTCAGCCGCTCGGTTTCCTCCGGCGGCAACGCCGAATGCGTCTCCAAGTTGCCGGTTTTGATTTCCATATCCCCGGCTTCGGGATTCTTGGCTTCGACAGTGTCGGTCATGAGAACAATTCCCGCGCCTTGATCAGCGCCTTTGCCAGCAGGTCGACTTCTTCGCGTGTATTATACATTCCGAACGAGGCCCGGCACGTCGCGGTTACGTTGAACCGCTCTAAAAGTGGCATCACGCAATGGGTTCCGGCACGCACCGCGATGCCCTGGCGGTCGATCACGGTCGCGACATCGTGGGGATGGGCCCCCTTCATCTCGAACGAGATCACCGGCCCCTTGCCCTTGGCGGTGCCAATCATACGCAGCGAGTTGATTTCGCGTAAGCGTGCTTCGGCATAGGTCAGAAGATCGTGCTCATGGGCCGCGATGCGCGCCTTGCCGATCGAATTGACGTAGTCGATCGCCGCGCCCAGCCCCACCGCCTCGACGATCGCCGGCGTCCCGGCCTCGAATTTATGCGGCGGATCGCCATAGGTGACCCAATCGCGCGCGACCTCGCGGATCATCTCGCCGCCGCCATTGTAGGGTCGCATCGCCACCAGATGGTCGTGCTTGGCATAAAGCACGCCGATTCCGGTCGGCCCGTACATCTTGTGGCCGGTGAAAACGTAAAAGTCCGCGTCGATGTCCTGGACGTCGACCACGAAATGAACCGCGGCCTGGCTGCCGTCGATCAAAACCGGAATGCCCCGGCTATGGGCGATTTTCACCACTTCCTTGACCGGGACGATGGTGCCGAGCGCATTCGACATCTGCGTGATCGCGACCAGCCGGGTCCGCGGCGTCAGCAGCTTTTCGAACTCATCAATGAGGAAATTGCCTTCGTCATCGACCGGCGCCCATTTGATGACGGCGCCGTGGCGTTCGCGGAGAAAATGCCAGGGCACGATGTTGGAATGGTGCTCCATGATCGAGAGCACGATCTCGTCACCCTTCCCGATGTTCGGTTCGCCCCACGAGGAGGCAACGAGGTTGATTGCCTCGGTCGCGTTGCGGGTGAAGACGATCTCTTCGGCGCGCGCGGCGTTGAGAAACTTTGCGACCTTGGCGCGGCCGCCCTCATAGGCTTCGGTCGCCGCGTTGGCAAGGTAATGCAGACCGCGATGCACGTTGGCATATTCGGTCTTGTAAGCCTGGTCCATGCGATCGAGCACCGCCTTGGGCTTTTGCGCAGAGGCGGCATTGTCGAGATAGACCAGCGGCTTGCCATAGACCTTCAGCGCGAGCGCGGGGAAATCTTCCCGCACGCGGGCGACATCATATGAACCGTTTACGACCGCCGGATGCATGATCATCCCCTTGCCGCCAGCCAGCGCTGAGCCGTCGAAATCGCAAGTTCGCGCAACGCGTCATCGGCGATCGATTCGATCGCCTCGCCGACGAACGCCTGGATCAGCAGTGCCTGCGCCTCCTTCTCAGAAAGACCCCGCGCACGCAGATAAAACAGCAGGCTCTCGTCAAGCGCACCCGTGGTCGCGCCATGGCCACAGGTCACGTCATCGGCAAAAATCTCCAATTCCGGCTTGTTGTCGGCCTCCGCTTCGTCGGACAAGAGCAGCGCCCGCGTCATCATCTTGGCGTCGGTCTTCTGTGCGTGGGGACGCACCATGATGCGGCCCTGGAACACCGAATGGGCGCGATCGTCGACGACCGAACGAAAGATCTCTCGGCTTTTACCGTTCGGCACCGCATGGTCCAGAAACAGCGTGGTGTCGGCATGCTGGCGGCCGTTGAGCAGATTCACGCCGTTGGCGTTGACCTCGGCGCCCTCGCCCGCAAACGTCAGGTTCCCCTGATAGCGGCTCACACCGCCGCCGCTTGTCATATTGAAGGTGTTGAGGCGCGCCTTGGCGCCGATGGTAAAAATAGCAGTCGAGATGTTGATTGCATCCGGCGCGTCGACCATCAGCCGCACCTGCTCCAGTTCGGCCGCCTCGCCAAGCCGGACGGTGAAGGTGTCGTTGGCCTGATAGGCTCGCGCGCCGTCGGCGGCGGCAAAACTTTCGAGCAGGGTAGCACGCGCGTGCTTGCCGACCGTCAGGACCGAGCGGGTGTAAATTGCGGCCGATGAACGCGTCGCGACGTGCACGATGTGAAGCGGCTTGGCGGGCGCTACGCCCTCGGCGATCGTAATCAGCACACCGTCGGTCGCCATTGCCGCGTTCAATGCGATCATCGGGCCCGCGATCGCGCCATTATCGAGCAAACCGGCGCTCGCCTGGTTAGCCTTATCCTCCAACGCCTCGCGCAGCGCCCGCACCTTGATGCCGGCCTCGAGACCAGCGAGATGCGAGAGCGTGGGCGCGAAGGCGCCGTCGACCAGCACCAGAAGCTGCGCGTCGACCGTCGCAAGCGATGCAAGTGCTGCTCTGGCGTGTTCCAGCGCATCCGCATCCGGCGCGGCGGCGAGCGGAAGCACTTCCCGCATCAGCGCCCGCAGATCGGTATATTTCCATTCCTCGATCCGCCGATGCGGCAGGCCTGCGCGCTCATAGGCCTCAAAGGCGCGCTGACGCATCTCCGCGACCGGCCCTGCGCCAGGCAGCCGCTCCCGCGCCGTCGCGAAAATATCGCTAGCCGCGCGGGCGGTGTCGGTTTTTGCCAGTGCCAGATTCATCATCCATTCCGTCTTGAATTCGGTCCCGCAAGCGTCAGGCCGCGTCCTCGAACTTCGCGTAGCCGGAAGCCTCGAGTTCCAGCGCCAATTGCTTGTCGCCGCTCTTCACCACGCGGCCTCTGGACATCACATGCACGAAATCCGGCACGATGTAGTTCAACAGCCGCTGATAATGCGTAATCACCACCATTGCGCGCTTGGGCGAACGCAACGCGTTGACGCCGTCGGCGGCGATCCGCAGCGCATCGATGTCGAGGCCCGAATCCATCTCGTCGAGAATGCACAGGCTCGGCTCGAACAGCGCCATTTGCAGGATCTCGTTGCGCTTCTTTTCGCCGCCGGAGAAGCCGACATTGACGCCGCGGCGGAGCATGTCCTGGGGAATGTTGAGTTGCCTTGCGACTTCGCGCACCTTTTTCAGGAAATCAGGCGTCGAGAATTCGCCCTCCCCGCGCGCCTTGCGCTGGGCGTTCAGCGCCGTTCGCAGGAACGTCATGGTGGCGACGCCGGGAATTTCCACCGGATACTGGAACGCGAGGAATACGCCCTTCGCGGCGCGCTCCTCGGGCGACATCTCCAGAAGGTCCTCGCCCCTGAACAGGATTTCGCCAGCGGTGACTTCATAGCCCGGCTTGCCGGCGATGACATGGGAGAGCGTCGATTTGCCGGAGCCGTTCGGCCCCATGATCGCATGCACCTCGCCCTCGTTCACGTTAAGCGAAAGCCCGTGCAGGATCTCGCGGTCCTCGACGCTGACCTGCAGATTTTTGACTTCGAGTAGTGGCATCCGTTGTCCTTAGGAAATTGAATGGTAATTCCTCGTCATTGCGAGGAGTTCTCACGACGAAGCAATCCAATCTTGTTCGCCCAGTGGATTGTTTCGCGGAGTTTATCATCGGGCGCGCATTCACGCGACCCGTTGGCTCGCAATAACGCCTTCATCCGACGCTTCCCTCCAGCGAGATCGAGATCAGCTTCTGCGCCTCGACCGCGAATTCCATCGGCAGTTGCTGCAGCACGTCCTTGACGAAGCCGTTGACCACTAGCCCAACCGCCTGTTCCTGGGAGAGCCCGCGCTGCACGCAATAGAACAGCACGTCTTCGGAGATTTTCGAGGTCGTGGCTTCATGTTCGAACAGCGCCGAGGAGTTCTTGGCTTCCACGTAAGGAACGGTATGCGCGCCGCACTTATCGCCGATCAGAAGTGAATCGCAGGCTGTGTAGTTACGCGCGCCTGTGGCTTTGCGATGCGCCGTGACGAGGCCGCGATAGGTGTTTTGCGACACGCCCGCGGCGATACCCTTGGAGATGATCCGGCTCGTCGTGTCCTTGCCGAGGTGGATCATCTTGGTACCGGAATCGACCTGCTGATGGCCGTTCGAAATCGCAATCGAGTAGAACTCGCCGCGCGAATTGTCGCCGCGCAGGATGCAGCTTGGATATTTCCAGGTGATGGCCGAACCGGTCTCGACCTGGGTCCAGGAAATCTTCGAATTGCGGCCGCGGCAATCGCCACGCTTGGTGACGAAGTTGTAGATGCCGCCCTTACCTTCCGAGTTGCCGGGGTACCAGTTCTGCACCGTCGAATATTTGATCTCGGCATCGTCAAGCGCGACCAGTTCGACCACCGCGGCGTGAAGCTGGTTTTCATCGCGCTGCGGGGCGGTGCAGCCTTCGAGATAGCTGACGTAAGCGCCCTTGTCGGCGATGATCAGGGTGCGCTCGAACTGTCCGGTATTGCGCTCGTTGATGCGGAAATAGGTCGACAGCTCCATCGGGCAGCGCACGCCCGGCGGCACGTAGACGAACGATCCGTCGGAAAACACCGCAGAATTCAACGTGGCGAAAAAATTATCCGAGGTCGGCACGACCGAGCCCAGATACTTCTTCACGAGCTCGGGGTGCTCGCGGATCGCCTCCGAGATCGGCATGAAGATCACGCCGGCCTGCTTGAGTTCCTTCTGGAAGGTGGTCGCGACCGAAACGGAATCGAAGACAGCGTCGACGGCAATCTTGCGCTCGCCCGACGCTCTTTCACCGTCCTGTCGCACCACGCCTTCGAGTACCTCGACTTCGCGGAGCGGAATGCCGAGCTTCTCATAGGTTTTCAGGATTTCCGGATCGATTTCGTCGAGCGAGCCGATCGTCTTTTTTGGCTTCGGCGCCGAATAGTAATAGAGATCCTGATAATCGATCTTGGGATAATTGACGCGCGCCCAGGTCGGCTCGGTCATGGTCAGCCAGCGGCGAAAGGCTTCCAGCCGCCATTCCAGCATCCAGGCCGGTTCGCTCTTTTTCGCTGAGATGAAACGGACGGTATCTTCCGATAACCCCTTGGGGGCCTTGTCGGACTCGATAAGCGTCTCAAATCCATATCGATATTGGTCGACGTCGATCAGGCGAACCCGATCGACCGTCTCTTGTACGGCAGCCATTCTGTTCCTCCGCTCGCGGTTTCAAGGACCGCGGTGGATCAATTCGGAACCACCAGTACGATGTTTCCGGGGCGAAATCACCTGCTTAGAACCGTTCAAGCTGTGTTTCGTCGCTGATCCTTAAGTAGGCTACCAGCGAGCTTTCGCCAAGCCTCCAGACAGCAATCGACGTCCGCGTCCGTCGTGGACCAGCCCAGACTGAGCCGCACCGCTCCTTGGGCGATTTCGGGGCCAAATCCCATGGCTTCCAGCACGTGGGAAGGCTGAACCTTGCCGGACGAACAGGCAGAGCCTGAAGACACCGCAATCCCCGCCAAATCGAAGCCGATCACGGCGGTTTCCGCCCGCAAGCCCGGAACCGTAAACAGCGTGGTATTGGGCAGCCGCGGCGCGGCATTGGCGAACACGATGGCGCTGGGCGTCTGCCGCAGGCCGTCCTCCAGGCTGCTGCGCAGGCCTTCCAAGCGGATGGCCTCGCCCTCAAGCGCAGCGAGCGCCGCCTTTGCGGCGGCTCCGAACCCAGCAATTCCAGCAACATTCTCCGTTCCCGCCCGCCGGCTCAGCTCCTGACCGCCACCGCGCAGAAGCGGTTCCAACCCGCTCAGGCCCTCGGCCAAGACCAGCGCGCCGACCGCCTTGGGACCGCCGATCTTGTGCGCAGAAACCGATATCAGATCGGCATTCAACTCCTTCATATCAAAGGGTATTTTTCCAAATGCCTGGATCGCATCGACATGCAGGATGCCGCTCTTCGCATGGACGATCTCGGCGATTGCCGCCACCGGCTGGATCGCACCGGTCTCGTTATTCGCCAGCATCACCGACACCAGCGCTGGCGGCCTGTCTTCAAGCAGCTTACGCAACTGGCCGAGATCGACGAGCCCGGAAGGCGTTACGCCTGCGGTTTCAATCGCCTCGCGCGCAAACCGCCCGCCGGCGAGCACCGAGGCATGTTCGATGGCCGAAACAACGAGCCTCTCGACCGCTGGGTTGGGCCCCCGCCTGAGCCCCGGCCAAAGCGCCAATGCATTGGCCTCGGTCCCGCCGGAAGTGAAGATCACGTTTCGCGGTCGCGCGCCGACCGCGCCTGCGACAGCGGCCCGGGCGTCCTCGATCAATTTGCGCGCCTGACGCCCCTCGGCGTGAACCGACGATGGGTTGCCGCACAGCTCCAGCGCCGCAGCCATGGCCTGCCGCGCCTCGTAACGAAGCGGCGTCGTCGCATTCCAGTCGAGATAGAGGCGGTCAGGCATTGAGTAACATATTACCTTAAGAGCCGAGGCGCTCACGCAAGGACGTGGCCCACTTCTGCGTCGATCAAGCTGACGCTTTATGCCAATTGGCGATCACGGCGTCTCGTTGCAATCAACGCTGCCAACATCCTGAACGGCCTTCCGGATGTTCAAAACCCTTGCTTTTTGCCCCTGCGCTCATGTTAGAACGCGGCCTCCAATTCACCAGGCGCCGTTCGCGCATCTCCCAACGACGCCTGATCAGCCACTTACATCCCGCGAGGTTTTGCCTGCCCGAGCGCCGGATAAAGCCAGCAGCAAGTAGGTTGATGTTGCCAAGGACCATGAATGCCTGAAGTCATTTTCACCGGCCCCGCGGGCCGCCTCGAAGGCCGTTATCATCCGGCCAAGCAGAAGAATGCGCCGATCGCGATGATCCTGCATCCGCATCCGCAATTTCACGGCACGATGAATCACCAGATCGTCTATCAGTGCTACTATGCGTTCGCCCACCGTGGATTTTCGGTTCTGCGCTTCAATTTCCGCGGCGTCGGCCGCAGCCAGGGGGCGTTCGATCACGGAACCGGCGAACTCTCGGATGCGGCTTCCGCCCTCGATTGGGCACAGACCATCAATCCGGAAGCGCGCGCCTGCTGGGTTGCCGGTTTCTCGTTCGGCGCATGGATCGGCATGCAACTCCTGATGCGACGGCCGGAGGTCGAGGGTTTCATTTCGATCGCGCCACCCGCCAATCTCTACGACTTCTCGTTCCTTGCCCCCTGCCCATCCTCAGGCCTGATCGTGCATGGCGAGAAGGATGCCGTCGTGCCGCCGAAGGACGTCAACACGCTGGTCGAGAAACTCAAGACCCAAAAGGGCATCGTGATCGATCAGCAGATCATCCCCGGCGCCAATCATTTCTTCGACGGCAAGCTGGAGCCGCTGATGCAAACGGTGACAGGCTATCTCGACATGCGGCTCGCCAACGTCCGCTGAGCCCGGCCGCGCCCCGGACGCGGTGCATCACGAAGTGGTGCGCCGCAGAGCCGGGGCCTATCCCTCCAGTTGCCCCATCCAAGAATGGGTCCCGGTTCTGCGAAACAGCGCCATAGCGCGCATCGAAGAAGCGCGTGAGCACGTTGATAGCGTTGCATCGCGCTCGGGACACGAGGTCTCCGGTCAGGCGGCGGCTTGCGCTTGCAGACGCGATATCCAGGAATTGCGCCGCTTGAGGAAATCGCGCAGCAATGCCGGGTATTCAGGACTGACGGCTGCGCGCACCGACGACCGCTCGGCAAGAGATTTGCGCCATTGCGCGAGCTTTGGTTTCTTCGCCAGAATTCCGAACTCGCCGATTTCGTCAAACACGTCGAAATAGCGAAACACCGGACCGAAAACTGCATCCACCAGCGAGAAGTCCTTGCCGTCAAACCAAGGCGAGGCTGCAACGCGCGCCTCCAACCGGGCAAAGCGCTGCTCGAGCTGGATGGTCTTCGATTGAAATGCGACATCGTTCGGCGCACCGTAGAGGCCTGCAATGTCGTTGAGGATCGCTGAGCCGAATTCGATCCAGGCGCGATGCTCGGCGCGGCGAAGCGGATCGGCCGGATGCAGCGGCCTGGCCTGGGTTTCCTCGAGATATTCCAGGATGACGGCAGACTCGAAAATCGCGGTGTCGCCGACCTGCAGCACCGGCGTCCTGCCGAGCGGAGAAATCGCCAAAAACCAATCCGGCTTGTTGGCGAGGTCGACATCGATCCGCTCGAAGGCAACCCCTTTCTCGGTCAACGAGATCACCGCGCGCTGCACATAGGGGCAAAGCTTATGGCTGATCAGTTTGAGGGGCGCGGCCATGGTTGTCTCGGCTGACTAATGCAGATGCATTGAGATATATGCATTTGCATGAAATAGTCAAGGTGGGCACTGGCCTCACCCATGCGCGATCACGGCCTTGCGATGATGCCTCCGGTCATCGGGATCGACACGCCGGTAGTCGCGGGATAGCTGAGTGGCAGGCCCTTGAGCCCCCGCGCCGCCAGAAAACCAAACGCCTGCGCCTCAATCGCGTCCGTCGACCAGCCCAGCGTGTCAGCGGCCTCAACCGGGGCGGGCGAGAGCCGCTCGCGCAGCATCCGCATCATGGTGTGGTTGCGCGCGCCGCCGCCGGCGACGATCCAGCTCCACGGTCGCTTTGGCAACAGCGGAACCACCTTGGCGATGGCGGCAGCAGTAAACGCCGTCAGCGTCGCGGCACCATCGGCCGGGGACGTGTCGCGCGGCACGAGCTTGCCAAAATCGTTGCGGTCGAGCGACTTCGGCGGCGGCAGCCCAAAAAATGGATGCGTCAGTGCCTGCGTGATCCACGCATGGTCGACCTTGCCTTGCGCAGCCGTGCGGCCATCGCAATCGAACCGCTGGCCCATTGTGCGGCTCATGAAGTCATCCAGCAATGCGTTGCCGGGACCGGTATCACAGGCGATCAGGGTGTCGCCGTCGATATAGGTGATGTTGGAAACGCCGCCGATATTGAGCACTACCATCGGTCCCTCGCGCTCAAGCGACTGGGCGAGCGCGCGGTGATAGACCGGAACCAGGGGTGCGCCCTGCCCGCCGGCGGCGACGTCGGCAGCACGGAAATCGTGCATGACCGGGATGTGGATAGCCTTGGCGAGCGCCGCGGCGTCGCCGATTTGCACAGTCATCTTGTCTGCGGGGCGGTGCAGCACAGTCTGGCCGTGGAAACCGACAATATCGATATCCTCATAGGTGATTCGGTTCTGCGCGGCGAAGCTGGCCACGGCCTCGGCATGCGCCAGCGTAACGGCGTACTCGGCCTCACGCAGGATGCCCGGCCGCGCATCGCGTTGCGGCAAATGGACGGCTTCCATCATGGCCCCTAGCAGCAAACGCCGCTCGGCTTCGGTGTAAGGCCGGTAACCCGTTGGACCAAACGCCCTTACCCGCTTGCCATCGGTTTCGATCATGGCGACATCAACCCCGTCCAGCGAGGTGCCGCTCATCAAACCGATCGCCGTTAACATCATCGCAATCAAGCCCCAGCCTTGGCCCTGTCCCGGGACGTTCGGCTTGTGCCAAACAGGCACATCTTATAATGCCACAGCGCGGGCGCTGGCGCAGCCTTTCCCGACGATGTGGCGCAATTTTGCTGCAAATACCGTAAAACAATAATGATCAGAGTCGCCGACAAATGACAGCTATTAAATCTGATTTTCTCAACGTGCTGCAAAGCCGCGGCTTTATTCATCAGCTTTCGGACCCCGGCTCGCTGGATGCGCTGGCCGCCAAGGGCGAACTGGTCGCCTATATCGGATTCGATTGCACCGCGCCCTCGCTCCATGTCGGTTCCATGGTGCAGATCATGTGCCTCTATTGGCTGCAGCAGACCGGCAATAAACCGATCGCGCTGATGGGCGGCGGCACCACCCGCGTCGGCGATCCTTCCGGCAAGGACGAGACGCGAAAAATCCTTTCGATCGAGGAAATCGAGCGCAACAAGGAGGGCATCAAGCAGGTGTTCTCCCGCTTCCTCAGATTTGGCGAGGGCAAGACCGACGCAGTCATGCCGGACAATGCGGAATGGCTGACCAAGCTTAACTGGATCGAGATGTTGCGCGACATCGGCCGGCATTTCTCGGTCAACCGGATGCTGGCGATGGACTCGGTCAAGCTCCGTCTCGAGCGCGACCAGGAGATGAGCTTCATCGAATTCAACTACATGATCCTTCAGGCCTACGATTTTGCCGTGCTCAACCGGCGTTACGACTGTCGCCTGCAGATGGGCGGCTCGGACCAGTGGGGCAACATCGTCAACGGCATCGATCTGGGCCGCCGCATGGGCACGCCGCAATTGCACGCGCTCACCACGCCGCTGATCACGACATCCTCGGGCGAGAAGATGGGCAAGACCGCCAGCGGCGCGGTCTGGCTCAACGCCGACATGAAGAGCCCTTACGAATATTGGCAGTTCTGGCGTAACACCGAGGACGCCGACGTCGCGCGGTTCCTGAAACTGTTCACGACGCTTCCGCTTGCCGAGATCGAGCGGCTCGCCGCACTCAGGGGCGCCGAGATCAACGAGGCCAAGAAGGCGCTGGCGGATTCCGCAACCGCACTGCTTCACGGTCCCGATGCGGCGCGCGTTGCGGCGGAAACCGCGCGGCAGACGTTTGAGGAAGGCGCGATTGCCGAGAATCTTCCCAAGGCGGAAGTCTCGCGCGGCGAACTCGAAGCCGGAATCGGCGTGCTGGCATCCTTCGTCAAGGCGGGCCTTGTCGCCTCGAACGGCGAAGCACGCCGCCAGATCAAGGGCGGCGGCCTGCGGGTGAACGATACGGCCGTCACCGACGAGAAGATGATGCTTAAGCCGTCTGATCTCACGCCAGAAGGCGTGATCAAGCTGTCGATGGGCAAAAAGCGCCACGTCCTGCTCAAGCCTGTGTAGCAGTCCAGCCAACCAGTCCGGCACTCAGAGCGCACCGGCTATCGGAATTAGTAGAGATGCAAAGCCCATCGATGGCGAATGTCGGTCTCAAGCGAGATCAATAGCCACTAATATATGAATTTATCGGCGAGAAGCGGTTAGGAAGAGCGGGCGGAAGATATCCAGAAAGCCGCTTGCCGCCGGAGTAAGAGCGCGATTTTTGAGGCGCAAGATCCCGACGCTCCGCACGATTGAAGGTGAAACGAGCCGCTTAATCACTACATCATATTGACGGCGCCTCGGTAATGCGGACGCCGGAACAATCGCCACACCCACATCCGCGGCGACAAAATCGAACAGTGTTCCGAATTGCCCGACTACGGTCATGTGTTTGAGAGCGATGCCGTTGGCGGTCGCGATTCCATCGATTTGCTGGCGCAATCCGGCGGCTGTTGACAAGGATACAAACTCCTCGTCTTCGAGGTCCTTCAGCTTGATGGATTTACTGTTTCGTAGTCGATGCTTCGAGGGAAGAATGGCAAAGCATGCCTCCTGGGCAATCTCGTCCGCAACGACTTCCTGATTGAGCCCCGTCATGTTCCCCACCCCAAAATCGGCGAGACCACTACGCACATCTTCGTGCACTTCGCTGCCGAGCCCCTCGCGCAGGTGAACCTCTACCCCGGGGTGCGCTTTGCGATACCTAAGTACGGCGTCCGGGACGACGTGATGGGTGATGGAAAGTAGACACGAAATGATCAGTCGGCCGCGAAGCTGCCCTCCCAATGCCCGCGCGCTCTCAACCTGGATATTGAGGTCATCGATAAATCGTCGCGTCGACGCGGTGAATTCGCGGCCCGGCGCGGTCAGGACCACGTTGCGCGTGGATCTCAGGAAAAGCGAAACTCCGAGTTGCTTCTCGAGCTGAAGAACCAGCCTGCTCACAGCGGACTGGGTCATTCCAAGGTCGGCTGCTGCAGCCGTAAAGCTTCCATACAGCGCGACCGAGTTCACCGCCTGGATATGTTTGATGGCAACGTCAAATCCCCGTGGGATACGAAACAGCCTCGCCATGATTTATTCCATATCGGCATTAATTTAGAAGATAGGAAAAGAATTGACCTGTATCGATGAAAAGATCAAGCATGATTGCGCATTCACATGGGTTGGAAGCGCGGGTCATGAACATCGAGAGGCCGCTTTCCGTGACCGGCACCGCTTCAAATGCGGGTCCTCTCGGAGGTGTCAGAGTCATTGATGTCACCAGATTCTACTCGGGCCCGTTTTCCACGCTGATGCTCGCGGGATTTGGCGCTGAGGTTATCCGGATCGATGAACCGGGGCGTGGCGACCCGACCATGACGGGTCCGCCGTTTCTTGGTACCAGCGGTGTTTCGCTGGAACGACAAAGCGACAGCGATCTTGGCATCGCTTATTTGAAGAGGTGTCGCGGCAAAAAGTCGATCACGCTCAACATGCGCAGCAAAGAAGGAATGGAAATATACAGGGAGTTACTGCGGCGCTCGGATATCTTGGTTGAGAATTTGCGGCCCGGGGCGGCTGAAAGGCTCGGCATCGACTACGAGGCCAATCGGATCGTCAATCCGAAGATCGTTCACTGCGCGCTGACAGGGTACGGCTCGACCGGCGCAGACCGCAAGCTGAAGGCCTATGACCTTATGATCCAGGCTGGCGCTGGTTTGATGAGCATCACCGGCGAATCGGACAGGCCTCCGAGCAAGGCGGGAACGGCACTTGCGGATGGCATTACCGGTGCCTTCGCCGTGTCAGGCATCCTGGCTGCTTTGCTGGAGCAACGCTCGTCCGGAGAGGGGCAGTTCGTGGATGTCTCGATGACGGACTGTCTATTGTCTCTCGTTCTCGACGAACCGCTCGATTGCTATGAGCGGCTCAACCAATCGCCTCGGCAGGGAAATCGCATCATGCGGTTCTCGCCGTTCAATACCTATCCTACCCGCGACGGCACGGTGGCCATCGGTGCTGCGACAAACGAGGACTGGATTGCGCTGCTGCAAGCGATGGGACGATCCGAACTGGCTCACAGCGAAAATTTCATGAGCACGGCATGGCGGGTTGCCAACAACGAACAGATCGACGCGATCGTGACCGAATGGACGCGGGAGCTGACAACCGCGGAAGCCATCGAAGCGCTCAACCGCAGTGACGTCGCAGCAAGCCCGATCCGTAATTTCAGCGACATCATGGAGTGGACGCATTTGCGCGAGCGGGACATGTTGCAGCCGCTTCGCCATCCCACGGAGTCGCTTGCCGGAGACGTGGTCGGTGCGGGCTTCCCGATCAAACTCGGACGCACCCACAAGGGTTATACGGATCCCGCGCCCAGCCTCGGACAAAACAACGCTGAAATCTACGGGGGACTGCTCGGGCTGTCGGCGGACCGGATTACCGAGCTCAGCGATCGTCAGATCATTTAAACAGGCAGAGCCTTGAAGCGACTTCAACGGAGAATGCAAATGGCGCAACCCGAAGAATTGAAGATGTACTCCGATTACAAAAGTCCCTATGCGTGGCTGGCATTCGATCCGGCATTCGCCCTGGAGCAAAAATTTGCGGTGAAGGTGAAGTGGAAACCATTTCAGCTCAGAATCAAGGGCTCCGGGCAAAGGAGCGTCTATTCGGAATACAAGGTAAAATACTCCTACATGGACGCACGTCGCACCGCCAACGAACGCAGCGACAAGAAGATCATCCGCGGCCCGCTCAAGATCTATGACACAGCGCCAGCGCTCATCGGCGGCCTGTTTGCCGAGAAGCATGGAAAAATCGTCGAATACAGCCGCCGCGTCTTCGAATTGTTTTTCAAGCGAGAGCTGGCGGTTGACGAGGTCGAGGCCATGACAAGATTCATGGATGAATTCGGTCTCTCGGGCACCGATTATCGGGCTTATTTCAGCGGCGATGGTCAGCGCGACTATGAGGATGCGCAGCAAGAGTCCTCAGCCGACAATATCTTCGGCGTGCCGATCTGCATTTTCCGCGGTGAGCAATTCTGGGGCAACGACCGCATTCCGATGCTGGAGAGACGGCTGGAGCAGGCCGGACTTTCGCTCTCCCGGGTCGAACAGTCCGCCTGATCGATCCATCGCGCCCGGGGTGCATTCATGATCGAACTGTATTTCGCGCCGACCCCCAATGGCTGGAAAATATCTATCATGCTCGAGGAATGCGGGCTGCCCCATACGGTATTTCCGACCCCCATCACGCGCGGCGAAAGCAATCAAGCAGTCTCATGGAGCGGCAAATGAACATGAGCTCGGCTCCAAAAATGCTCACCGGATATCGTGTGCTGGATCTCACGCAGTTTGTTGCCGGGCCGACCTGCACCCGGCTACTGGCTGAAGCCGGTGCGGACGTCATCAAGATCGAGCTTGCTCCCGCCGGAGACAGGTCCCGGTTTCAGGGACTGAAGCCGCGGTCGCCAGAGCACAAGAACACCTCCCAGAGCACCTATTTTTTTCAGCAAAACCATTCGAAAAGAAGTCTCGCGCTGGACTTCAAACATCCGAAAAGCCGGGAATTGCTGAGAAAGCTCGCGGCGAAGTGCGACGTCCTGGTGGAGAATTTCACGCCGGGGGTCATGAGCAGAGCTGGATTGGGCTATGAGGATCTAAGAAAGATCAATCCGAAACTCATCATGTGCTCGATCTCATTCGCGGGACAGTCAGGGCCGCTGAGCGATAAGCCCGGATATGATTATATCGCCCAAGCGCTGGCCGGAATTACCGGCGTGATCGGCGAACCGAACGGCAGGTTGGCGCAAGTGCCAGTCGCCATAGGCGATGCATCTACCGGGGTCGCAGCGGCGATGGCGGTCGGGTTTGCCTTGCTGCATCGCGAACGAACCGGCGAGGGCCAGTTCATTGAGGCGACGCTTGTCGACACATATTTTCACATGCACGAGGCGAATGTACCCAAGGTCGCCATTCGCGGCGATGCATTCGTTCCAAGGCGCGAGGGTTCGCTGCATCCGAACGGTGGCCCAGTCGGCGTGTTCGATTGCGGCAGAGGCGAGTTCATCGTCATTTGCGCACTGGCTCATCAATGGCCGCAGATGGTCAAGGCCCTTGGCATGCCGGAGCTCGAGAACGACCCTCGATTCGCTTCCGCGCGCGCCAGAAGCCATAATAACAAGCTCATCGCCGACCTCCTCGAAACGTGGCTGAAATCGTTCCCGTCACGGGAAGCCGCCATTGCTGCTCTGGAAAAGGAGCGGATACCCTGCGCTCCCGTGCTCACGTTGAACGAGGCGATGGCGCAACCCCATCTGATCGAACGTGGAACCGTTCGGCAGGTCAGCGACCCCCAGATAGGTCCATTCGCGATTCCGGGTAACCCGGTGAGATTTTCCGGGTGGTCGGATCAGTCCGAATTGAAGGCGGACCTTCTGGGCGAGCACAACGAGCAAATCTTGCACGAGCTCGGTCTATCCGGCGACGATATCGCTCAACTCTATTCCGAAAGAGTTATCGTTCAGGATCCGTCCCTGAAATTCCAGAAACGACAGCCGCATTCGAAAAACTTCTAACGCGTTTGCGCTGGTCATCCTGGCCGAGAGGTTTCACGTTCGACAAGCGTCAATCGCTATGCGCCCGTCGTTCAATTGTTGCTTGACGGAAATTCGGCCGGCTTGTCTTGCTTGCCGGTGTTGAAGTCCCAGATTTTCCGGGCGACACCAGGGAAGATCGCCGAAATCGGATTGACGCGCAGCACCGGCTTGTCCGGGGTGCCGACGACCTCATAGGTGACGCCGAACAGCCCTTCGTTGCTGCCGCCTCCCAGGAACAAGCCGACGATCGGAATCTGACCGAACATGTTGTTCAAGCCGTAAATCGGAACGAAGGTGCCACTCATGCGCACCTGGTTGCCGGGATAGTCGATACTGCCCTCGATCGTCCCGCCGATGGTCGGGCCTCTCAAGACGCCTTCCCTGATCGCGAGCTGGCCATTCTGCCGGGTGAACTCTGCGCGAAGCCGCGAAAAACTGACGCCGTTTGGAGCTCCGCCCGGGCCGCCGGCCGCCAAACGATCAATCGCACCCTCGCCCTTGACGGTAAAATCCTTCACATTGAGCAGTCCCTCTTTCGCGCTGGGCTCGACGGTTGGCGGGTCCAATGCCAGTTGAAGCTGGCCGCCCACGACCTTGGAGTAAGTGTCGGTGAAGCGAAGGAACGCGCCGGCGTCGTTGGTCTCCAGATAGATCACCTCGTGGCCCTGCGCACGGCCGCGCAGGTCCGCCATCAGCGGCGTATCGCGTCCAAGCTTGCCGCTGAATGAAAAGCTTCTGATCGTTCCGTTGCGCCGGGACATTTTCGCATCCACGCTGCGCAATGCCTCGCCGAAATAGCCGGCAACCGCACCCAGTTTCACGTCCACATCGAAATCGATGTTCTTGGCCTTGCTCTTGGCGTCGGCTTCCTTGCCGGAGATCGCCGATTTGAGGAAACCGCGGCCGTCGAACACGTCGCCCCGCATGGTGACCTTGAGGACGCCGTCGGGGCCGCGATCGGCCCGCAGCGTGGTCTTGTCACCCTCGGACGGAGAATAGGTGGGAAAGTTCACGTTCACGAGGTCGCCATTTTGATCGACCTCGATCGAACCCTTGATCGATACGCCGCCGCCTTCGATGACGATATCCTCGAGACGGGTCGATTGCGGTTTTTGAACCACGTTGAAGGTCGCGCGGGTCGTTTTGCCCGGCAGCTTGACCCAGCCCGGCAGGATGTTGTCGAGCCTCAGCGCGGTCAGATCGGCATCGATCCCCATGCGGGTGTCGCCGCCGATCTTGCCGATGAGTTTGACAGGAATGGCGCCGGAGATTGCGGGTCCGAGGTCGAAGCCAAGGCGGGCGCGGCCAGCGTCATCCAGCGTCGCCAGCAGTTTGATATCGGCATCTCCCTCACTCGGCTTGCGGTAGTCGAGCGAGGCGGCCTGGCCATTGATCTTCACCTCGCCCTTGACCTGATAGCCCTGGTTGTTGGCGACGACCTTCAGCGCATTGGCCTCCAGCTTCTGGTTCATTACCAGGCGATCGGCGGCAAATCCGCCAAGGTCGGCCGTGATCGCATAGGTCGTATCGGCCCTGGTCAATTCGCGCTTGATCGGCAGGCCGAGCGTCACGTTAGCGGAAACCGTTCCCTTACTCGCATTGGGATCGACCAGGGTCGCGGAAAATTCGCTGAGCTTGTCGGATGCAAGAATTTCCGCCGCTGCCGGCACCGGGCCTTCAACGTGGAATTTTGCCCTGGCCGGTGACGGTTTTGGCGCCATATCCGGCACCTCGAACACAAAGTCCGAAATCGTGAGCTTGCGGCCGGCCGGCGTGTCGGCCACGCCCTGACCGATGGTCACTGTCGCCGTTCGGCCGGTGACGTGGGCTTTAAGATCGGCATCGCGAACCGACGGCAGGTCGTCCACCGGGCGTAATGTCACGCCATTGGCGAGGATGTTCACGTTCAGCCCGTCGTCAGGGATCGGGGGGCCCTTTCGCGACAGGTTTCGAACCGGCGAATTGACGGCGACGTCGATACGCTGAACCGAGCCGCGATCGACCCGGTCGATCACCCATTCGCGAACTTCCGGAACGATGAGCGTGGGCCAGATTCGCTTGAGCGCAGACGCTGTCATCGGCGTTCCCGCAAAACCGAGTGTCAGCCGCGGCTCAGCGGAATAATCGACGCTGCCGGTCCCGGCGACGCCGATTTCACCATTGCTGAAGTCGGCCTGCGTCAAGAGCACGCGCCGCTTGTCGGTGTCGAAGCGCATGGCGACCGCAATGCGGTTGAAGATTAGCGGCGGTTCGTCGTTGATTCCCGCAAGCAGGATGGTGCCGCCGCTGATGCCGAGCTGCCAATCGGCAACGTTGTCATTGGGCAGCTCGAGATGGGAGAGCAACGTGATCCTGTTCTGCCCCGAAATGATCTTGAACGGCGCCAGCAGCACGCGTCGCGCGGCATCCCATTCGACGTTCACTTCCGCCGAATCGATGGCCATCGGATAATCGGGCGTATCGCTGTCGATGATGTCGCCGGCGCCCACCGTTATCTTGCCGCGGAAATAAGTCGGCAAACCATCGCGGCCCAATTCACCCTTCAATTCGCCGCTCAGCGGCAAATTCGCGCTATAGGTCAGATCCTTCACCCGCAACGCCAGAAGGATGTTCGCCGTGGAAACCTTGTCGGCGCGAATATCCACCGAACGCACGCCGTTGGCTTGAGGTCCGACCGCCACGTGCAGCGACCAGGCATGACGGCCCTCCTCGCCGAGGCTCAACACCGCCCCGCCGCCGCTCGGTCTGCGCAGACTGAGGGTGATGTTCTGGAAAATCCATTTGTTGCCGCGCTGCTGATCGTCAACGATCAGGTTGCCGTTCTTCAAACCGATCTCGTTCAGGTTTTGCCCGTCGAGCCCCGTGAGGCTCAGGCTGTCGAGCCAGTCGAGGCCGGCCAGCAGTCCGCTCTGGGTGCTGTCGGCGCCGGTCGGCGCGGCGATGGCGGATGAAGACGGGGGAGTCGCAGGCGGTGCCAACTGGCGCGAAAATGTCGGCGAAATGCCTGATTCTTTCTTCGAAGCGACGCCAGTTGCGAGCGGCCGCGTGTTGTCGCCGGTGGAAACGGTGACGTAGCCGTCCCGCGTAATTCGCACCGCAAGTTCGGCGTCGACCAGGTTGAGGCTCTCGGCGCGAAGACGCCCCATCAACAGCGCAGAGCCCGAGAGCTTCACCTCGGCCTTCGGAGCGCTTGCCACGATCGCATGGTCGCGATCGCGCACGATAATATCGCGGATCCGCACCGCGATGCGAATTCGGCCAGCGCGCTCGATCTGCGTGCCGCCGACCTCAACGGTGTTGCCGTGACCGATGTTTTCCTCGATCGCCGAGGCGAGCCAGGGCGTCGCCATATCGAGGTTGATCGGGCCTGCACCGAGCCGCCACCACAGACCGAAGAAGCAGCCCCCGAAAATCACCGCCAGCGAGGCAACCGCGATGGCAACGCGCCTTACCCAGCGTTCGCCGGCGAGCCAGCGCCGGAACGACCCAATGCGATCGCTAAGCGCGTAGAAGTGGGAGTTCGGCCTCGACAACAGTCGCCGCGCGCGACGTCCCGCCGCCTCGTCATGTTCGTGGTCCCAAGCGGCATCATCCCGTTTCGGCGAGCGGGCGTCAGCACGCGGATTTGAACCTTGGGGCGACGTGTTCCTTACCATTGCCTCTCGGTGCTGACGCTGATTGTGGGGTTGATCGCCGCCAGGGCCTCGTCCGTCGACGCGCAACGAGGAGTCCCGTGCCGGCATTGCTACCAATCCTCACCTAGTACCCACGCCCGTCAGCAGCGAACAAGTCCAAATCCCAGCGAGCGCTTGCAACGAGCGGACGGGTGGCGTGTCGAAATCCTTTTAAGCATACTCCGGGCCGATCCGGCTTGCCCAGCAGTCGACCATGATTGCAGCTCGCCTCAATACCCCAATGATTGATCCGCGGAAAGCGACGAAAGGAAGGCGTATGTCCAAGAAAACGCGCAGGAAATCCCCCAAATCGCCGGCAGGCCAGAAAACCCGGTCCCCATTGCGCACGAAAGCCAAAAGTCCGTCCTCGAAATCCCGATCGCTCGCTACCGGCAAATCGGGCAAGAACGCACGAAACCGGCAAGCCACCAGTTCCCTGGCAACAACATCTCATAACCCCCCGTCCAAACCGTTAAAGCCAGCCGTCGCCGTCCCGGCGGCGAAACTTTCCACAGGAACGGCCAGCGCATCGACGGGGGGCCGGCCAGCCCTGGCGGTCGGCGCAACCGCACCCCCGTTTCGTTTGCCACGCGATGGCGGAAGCACCGTCTCGCTCGCGGACTACTCTGGAAAAAAGCTCGTGCTGTTCTTCTATCCGCGCGCGGACACGCCGGGCTGCACGAAAGAAGCCATCGACTTCACGCGCCTCTTCCGCGCATTCGCCGCAAGCCACACGGCTGTGCTCGGGATTTCAGGCGATCCGCTCAAGGCGCAGGAGGCCTTCCGAAACAAGCACCAGCTTTCGGTTCCCCTGCTTTCGGATGAGACGCATGAGATGCTCCTGGCTTATGGCGCGTGGGGCGAAAAATCGATGTATGGCAGGACTTTCCTGGGTATTCTTCGCACCACGGTTCTGATCGGTGCAGACGGTAAAATCGCCAAAATCTGGCGCAATGTGCGCGTTGACGGCCACGCCGACGAGGTGCTTGCCACGGCCCGCGCGGCCTGATTTTGAGGGTCCCGTTCGTGAAAAATTAACCATGGCACGGTCAAATCTCCCCCCAAGATTTGGGCCGTACGGAACTCACCTCCGACCGGCGTGGGAGTGCCGATGTCGTACCGTTCCGGTCTTCATTCCAAGTATCACTACCATCAGGATCATCGCAGGCAGTCGGCCCGCCAAGCAGTGAGTCAAGCCTCCGCCGCGGCACAGCGGACGCTGAGCGGTTACACGCTGGTCCATGCCGGCAAGCAGGTTCGCTTCGGACCGGTCGCGTTCTGGATCGTCGTCGGCACCGTAACGGCGCTCGGGATGTGGTCGGCGGCAACGGCGACCTATTTCGCGTTTCGCGACGACGTTCTCACCAGGCTGATCGCGCGCCAGGCCGAGATGCAATACGCCTATGAGGACCGAATCGCCGAACTGCGTGCGAAGGTCGATCGCACCACCAGCCGGCAGTTGCTGGATCAGGAACAGTTCGACCAAAAACTCGACCAGGTGATGCGGCGGCAGACCGCGCTGGAATCGCGCGCAACGGCTCTCGGCGCCAATCCCGATGTGACCGGGTCGATCCGCCCGCAATCACGCGGCGCTACCACGGCCGAGCCGGCCGCCTCGGGCACGCCGAAACCCTCGCCGATCAGCGACACGGCGGTGTTCGTCGCGCCGCCCGACCGCGAGGCGCGGCTGGAATCGCGCGCGCCGATCGTCGTCAATCCGCCGGCCAACAGATTCGCCAAGAGTCAGGGCGTCGACACCGCAATCGTCCGCCTGCAGAACTCGCTCGATCAGGTCGAGCGGCGTCAGCTCGCCGCGCTGACTTCGTTCGAAGACAGCATGGAATCCCGCGTCCGGCGAATGCGCGGCGTGTTCAGCGATCTCGGTCTCGACATCGGCCAGCTTGAGGCCGCGACCCCGCGCGCGGCGATGGGCGGACCCTATGTTCCCGTGAAACTTCCCCCCGACGCCGGCGCCTTCGAGCGGCAGCTTTACCGGATCAACGTGACCCGCGCGCAGGTGGACCGCCTCAACCGGACGTTGGCGCTGGTGCCGTATCGAAAGCCCGTGATCGGCGAGGTCGAATTCACCTCCGGGTTCGGCGTCCGCAGCGACCCGTTCCTCGGCCGTCCGGCCATGCATACAGGTCTGGATTTCCGCGCGGCGACCGGCGACCCCGTGCGCGCCACCGCCAACGGAAAAGTCGTTTCCTCGGGATGGGCCGGCGGCTACGGACGCATGGTGGAGATCGACCACGGCAACGGCTTGTCGAGCCGCTACGGGCATCTATCGGAGATCAACGTGAAGGTCGGCGATCCCATCAGGATCGGACAAGTGATCGGCACCGTCGGTTCGACCGGACGCTCGACGGGACCGCATCTGCACTACGAAACACGCATCGACGGCGAAGCGGTCGATCCGCAGAAATTTCTACGCGCCGGCGTGCGGCTGAGTGCGGGCTAGGAAAGCACCCTGTTATTTTGGCTGGGGACCATCACCGCCACAAATTTCGGATGTCACGGTTGCCTTTGGCACCACTGTATGTCCGTTGCTGAGGGATCAACGGACCTCGCTCGGATGCGGGGCGAGGTCCGAGGTTGACCCGTTTCGGAAGTCAGCGACCTGCCAAATATTTGATCCCAACAGGCCCCGAAGTCTTCCAACTGGCGGTTTTAGATAGCTACACTGAGCTATTCTGATCCTGAGGACAGCAATGCGACGGCGCGACTTTATTACGCTTCTCGGTGCAGCCGCGGCACGGCCGTTTGCGGCGCGGGCACAGCAGGGCGAACGGAAGCGGCGTGTGGGGGTCCTCATGGGACTGGCCGCGGATGATGCACAGGCACAAGATCGAATTGCGGCGTTCGAGAATGGTCTGCGGAAATTGGGCTGGACCGACGGCCGAGACCTGCAAATCGACTATCGGCGGGGCGGAGGAAATACCGATCTCACGCGGAGATACGCGGCTGAATTGGTCGCACTTGAGCCGGATGTCATCTTGGCCTCTGGGGGCTCGGTCGTCGGGGCGTTGCTGCAGGCGACTCGCACTGTGCCAATAGTGTTCACGCAAACGCCTGATCCGGTTGCAGCGGGCTTCGTCGCAAGTCTGGCTCGGCCAGGCGGCAACGCCACGGGGTTTACAACGGCCGAATATGGCATCAGCGCGAAGTGGCTGGAGCTGCTTAAAGAGATCGCGCCGGGGGTGACACGGGCCGCGGTCCTTCGCGATCCCACGGTAGCGAGCGGCATTGGCCAGTTCGCCTCTATCCAGTCAGTAGCGCCGTCATTCGGAGTGGAATTAAGTCCAATCGACTTACGAGACGAGAGCGAGATCGAGCGCAGTGTCGCATCGTTCGCGCGCGGATCGAATGGCGGATTGATCGTAACGTCGAGCTCACTGGCGGCGGTGCATCGCCAAACGATCATCACACTGGCTGCACGGTATCGACTGCCCGCAGTATACAACTATCGCTACTTCACCGCCAGTGGCGGCCTGATCTCTTACGGGCCCGACCCAATCGACCAGTATCGGCGCGCAGCAGGGTACGTTGATCGCATCCTCAGAGGCGAGAAGGTTGCCGACCTCCCTGTGCAGGGACCGACTAAGTTTGAGTTAGCGATAAACCTCAAAGCCGCCAAGACGCTCGGCTTGACAGTCCCATCATCATTGCTCGCCCGCGCCGACGAGGTGATCGAATAAGTCCGCGACTTCCGAGTTTGGCACATTTCGGAAGTGCTGCAATGTCCAACTTGAGTCCGGAATGCGCACCAAAGCGGACGTCCACCAACCATTGTGAATTTATGGGCTAATAGCCTAATCCACGTCCTCGACCGCGCCGGGCGTCGTGCCGAACGCGCGCTGCGCCAGCGTCGCCGCCATGAATTCGTCGAGGTCACCGTCGAGCACGCCCGAGGTGTCCGAAGTCTGTACGCCGGTGCGCAGATCCTTGACCATCTGATAGGGCTGCAACACGTAAGAGCGGATCTGGTGGCCCCAGCCGATATCGGTCTTGGCGGCCTGATCGGCGGCGGCCTGCGCTTCGCGTTTTTTCAGTTCGATTTCATACAGCCGCGCGCGCAACATGTCCCACGCTTGCGCCCGGTTCTTGTGCTGCGAGCGCCCGGCCTGGCACACCACCGCAACGCCGGTCGGAATGTGCGTCAGCCTGACCGCGGATTCCGTCTTGTTGACGTGCTGGCCGCCGGCCCCGCCCGAGCGCATGGTGTCGGTGCGCACGTCGGCCTCCTTGATGTCGATCTTGATGCTGTCGTCGACGACCGGGAAGATCGCCACGCTGGAGAACGAGGTGTGCCGGCGCGCGTTGGAATCGAACGGCGAAATCCGCACCAGGCGATGCACGCCCGCTTCGGTTTTCAGCCAGCCATAGGCGTTATGCCCGCTGATCTGGATGGTGGCCGACTTGATGCCGGCCTCCTCGCCTTGCGTTTCTTCCAGATACTCGATCTTGAAGCCGTGCTTTTCGGCCCAGCGCGTATACATGCGCAGCAGCATCGCGGCCCAGTCCTGGCTCTCGGTGCCGCCCGCGCCGGCATGAACCTCGAGGTAGGAATCGAAACGGTCGGCTTCGCCCGACAGCAGCGCTTCGAGCTCGCGGCGCGCGACTTCCTTCTTAACCGCCTTGAGCGCGTTCTCGGCTTCTGCCACGACGCTCGCATCGTTCTCGGCCTCGCCGAGCTCGATCATGCCGACATTGTCCTCAAGCTCGCCCTCGATCTTGCCGATTCCGGAAAGCGCATCCTCAAGCGAGGTTCGCTCCTGCATCAGCTTCTGCGCCTTCTGGGGATCGTTCCAGAGATTGGGGTGTTCGGCGAGCTTGTTCAGCTCCGCCAGACGCGCGGTGGATTTTTCGACGTCAAAGATGCCTCCTCAGCAGCCCGACTGACTGCTTGATCTCTTCGACTAGACGTTCGACTTCGGCGCGCATTGGTTCTCTGATCTCGCGGGCGTTCCGCTGCTGCTATCGGTATTGCGAGGGATGTAGCCGCATAAGCCTCAAAGCGCAATCGGCGCAGGCTCGCATCTTCCGCGTTTTTCCTGCGCGGGCCGCGCACCCACGGTCATTACTGAGCTTGATCAGCCTGATTCGTCACGACGCGGCGGCACATGCGCACCTATACGCAATCCGGGCAGACCTGGCCGGCCTCACCCCTGCTCGCGCTTACTGACTCAAACCGCGATTCTGGCCCGGAGCCGCCGGCGCTGGACCGGGCGGGCGGACTTGCAGATCCGATCGCCTTGAGCGGCTCAGTGGCGCGAAAGCATTCGCGCGTACGATCAACTGGTCGAGTGCCGCGGAAACCGCGTTGGCCCTGGCGGCCACTGTCGCCGGAAACGGCAGAGCGGTGACGCCTTCGGCCGGCGGCCTGATGATCTTCAGCCCGGTCTCGTGCCAATCCTGCACCAGGGCCACAGTCTTCCTGATCTCCTCGTTGGGGCGATGTCGCATTACGAGTTCAAGCGCCTTCAATTCGGACAGCACGTCCTCCGTGGCAGCTTCGAGCGATGCAAAGTTTGACTTCGGAACATCTTCGCGAAGCAAGATTCCGCTCTCCATGGCAGCGCGCGCTTTGGCAAACGACGCACGAGCGGCGTAGGAATAGCTGATGGCCGCGGTTGCCGGCGAGAGGCTCGCCCGTGCGCCCGCTGGCCACTCGATCGAGCCGGTGACGTCGCTGGCGTCAGCTCCGGCCTTCTTCTGCTGTATCGCTTCGAATTTTTTCGCCGGCGCGACGTCCTCGGCGTGGAACGCCGCTCGAGCGCGGGGTTGTAACTGCAGGTCGGCTGCCGTACCGCTGTCCGGTATCGCACTGGCGAGGAGTGCCGACAACGCGCTGGTCACCAGAAATGTCGTGGTCTTATGGCGGATTGTCATGGCCTTGGTTCCGTCCGTGACTCAGTGGGTTACCGTTACCTTCAACTTCACTCGCGGATGGATGCCGCAACCGACCTCCACTTCGCCCGCGTTCATGAATGCGCATGACACCGTAACTCCCTACAGGCGCCTATCAGCGCGGCAGCAAGGGCATCGGCGTCGGAGTCATGTCGCTCGTAAGCGTTTTCATAAACTCGACGAGATCGCTCGATTCCTGCCTTGACAAGCCGAGCGGCTTCATCAGTTCCGACCGGCTTGCGCGTTCGATCCCGCCATTGTTGTAGTGCTCCACGACGGCCGCCAGCGTCGGCAGGGAACCATCGTGCATGTAGGGGGCCCTCAGCGTGATCTCGCGCAGGCAGGGCGTCTTGAAAGCGTGCATCATTTTCTCGATGCCTGGCGCGATCTTGGCGCGCCCGATATCCTCGCTGGCAAGGCCGATATCGTGGAAGCTGTCATCGGTAAAATTCCAGCCGCTGTGACACTGCGTACAGTTGCCCTTGGTGTTGAACAGCACAAAACCCCGCTTTGCCGGTTCCGAGATCGCCGTCTCGTCACCGTCAATCCAGTCATCAAACGGAGCGCGGCCGGATACCACCGTGCGTTCGTAGACGGCGATCGCCTTGGCGATGCTCTCTGGAGCCATCGCTTTCCCGGGGAACGCGGCCTTGAACAGCGGGTGGTATCCGTCAACAGCATCCAGCTTCCTCATCAACTCTTCGATCGGCATGTGCATTTCAACATCTGCCTGGACCGGGCCGAGCGCCTGCGCCTCAAGCGAGGGAGCGCGACCGTCCCACATGAAGATTTCGCCGAAGGCCGCATTGATGATGGTCGGGGAACGCCGGCCGAGTTTCAGCATGCCATGTCCGACGCCGGTCGGTTGACCGTCGCCCCATCCATAGGCCGGGTTGTGGCAGGTGGCGCAAGACAAGACATTCGCGCCTGACAGTCGCGTATCGAAATAGAGCTTCTTGCCGAGTTCGGCCTTCGCCAGCGTGTATGGATTATCTTTTGGGAAAGGAATCGTCTCGGGTCGACGAAACAGCGCTTTCAACTTCGCGATGGAGTCGGGCTTAGCCGGCTCCGCGGCCGCCGCGATGTCGCCGGGTATTGGACTTGCTGCAACGACTATCAGCGCAGAGGTGGCGGCAGCTGCAAAAAACGCGACCCGTAAGGCGATCGATTTCATCGCAATCCCCCCGAGAAAGCCCAGAGGGAGCACTATATGATTCGGGTTCGTCAGTATAATGGTAAGGTGAACAACCCGCGTACGCTTTTCTACCACCTCTGATTATTTGAGACGCCGCGCTCGTATCTTAAGTTGTCTAGTAAAGCCCGCTCAGTTGGCTAGTAAAGCCCGCCGGTGCCGGGGCGGAACAGACTGCGATCGGCATCCGGCGACGGCTGGAGCGGGCGGCCATCGGCGTCGGCAATACCGATGACGGAGTAACTATCCGGCGGCGCGGTACCCGGCTTGAAGGCTTCGTAGATCGTCCGGCCGGTGTCGCCCGGACCAGCGCGCATACCGCTCTTCGCATCGACCTTGATCAGCTTGATCCCGGCCGGCACCTTGAACGGAACGGGCGCCTTGTCGGCGAGCGCGAGCTTCAGGAAGTCGCGCGCAATCGGCGCGGCCAAATGGCCGCCGGTCGCGGCATTGCCTCGGCCCAGCGGGCGCGGCTTGTCGAAACCAAGATAGATGCCAACCACCATATCCGGCGAGAAACCGATGAACCAGGCGTCCTTGGCTTCGTTGGTCGTACCGGTCTTGCCGGCAATCGGCTTGCCGACCTCCCTGACGGCGATCGCGGTGCCGGCCTGCACCACGCCTTCCATCAACGAAATCATCTGATAGGCAGTCATCGTGTCCAGCACCTGCTCGCGGCGGTCGATCAGTTGCGGCTCGGGCTGGTTTTTCCAGCCGGCGGGGGCGTCGCAGCCGCGACATTCGCGCGCGTCATGCTTGAAGATGGTGTGGCCGTATCGATCCTGGATGCGGTCGATCAGGGTCGGCTTCACGCGCCGTCCGCCATTGGCGATCATCGAATAGGCCGTGACCATCCGCATGACCGTGGTTTCGCCGGCACCGAGCGCGTAGGACAAATAGTTCGGCAGCTCGTCGTAGACACCGAAGCGCCGGGCGTACTCCCCGATCAGCGGCATGCCGATGTCCTGGGCGAGACGCACGGTCACGGTGTTGAGCGACAGCCGGAGCGCGTTGCGCAGGGTTGTCGGACCGTTGTACTTGCCGGAGGAGAAATTCTCCGGCCGCCAGACGCCGGCACCCTGCCCCTGATCGATTTCGATCGGTGCGTCGACCACCTGGGTCGATGGCGTATAGCCGTTGTCGAGCGCCGCCGAATACACGATCGGCTTGAACGATGAACCGGGCTGCCGGTAGGCCTGGGTCGCGCGGTTGAACTGGCTTTGGTCGAACGAGAAGCCGCCCACCATGGCCAGCACGCGACCGGTCCAGGGATCCATCACCACCATCGCGCCCGACACTTCCGGGAGTTGGCGCAGCCGGTACTGGCCTTCCACCGGATTGCCCTCCTTGAACAGCGGATCGGCATAGATGACGTCACCCGGCGACAGCACCTGCGATACCGCGGTCGGTGTCCTGCCTTTCGTGGGGCCGGCCGCAGCCTTGGCCCATCTGATGCCGTCCAGCGTGATCAGGCCGGTCTGCCGCTCCTTGCTGACCGCGCCGCCGAGTTCGCGGCCCGGCTGAAAGCCGATCCGCGCCGATTGATCGCTGGTCTCCAGCACCACGGCCAGCCGCCAGGGCGAAATGTCCGACAGCGATTTGACGTCGGCGAGTTTCACGCCCCAATCGCCGGTTGTCTCTAACTTGCTGACCGGCCCCCGCCAACCCTGCGCCTCGTCGTAATTGACGATGCCTGCGGCCATCGTTTTGCGCGCCATCACCTGAATCTTCGGGTCGAGCGTGGCTCTCACCGACAGTCCGCCCTCGTAGAGCTTCTTCTCGCCGTATCGCTCGAAAATATCGCGGCGAACCTCCTCGGCGAAATATTCACCGGCGAAAATATGCGCGGCATTGCTGCGGCTGGTCACGGTCAGCGGATCCCTGCGAGCCTTGTCCGCATCGGCCTGCTTGATCCAGCCATTTTCCAAAAGCCGGTCGATCACATAGTTACGGCGCTCGATCGCCCGGTCGCGGTTGCGCACCGGATGCAGCGCCGCCGGCGCCTTGGGCAGCGCGGCGAGGTAAGCCGCCTCGGCGACGGTGAGCTCATTGACCGATTTGTCGAAATAGACGAGCGACGCCGCTGCGACGCCGTAGGCGCCGAGGCCGAGATAGATTTCATTGAGATAAAGCTCGAGAATCTTGTCCTTGGAATAAGTCCGCTCGATCCGCATCGCCAGCAAGGCTTCCTTGATCTTGCGAGTGAACGAGACCTCGTTGGTCAGGAGAAAGTTCTTCGCCACCTGCTGGGTAATTGTGGAGGCGCCCTGCGGCCGGCGGTTCGAACCGAAATTCTGCGCATAGAGAACGGCGGCACGCGCCATGCCCGAGAAATCGATGCCGCCATGCTCGTAGAAATTCTTGTCCTCAGCGGCGAGGAATGAATTGATCACCAGTTTTGGAACGGCCTGGATCGGCAGATAGAGGCGGCGCTCCTTGGAATACTCGCCGAGCAGCGCGCCATCGGCCGCATGAACCCGGGTCATCACCGGCGGCTCATAATCCTGAAGTTGCGAATAATCCGGCAAGTCCCTGGAAAAATGCCAGATCAGGCCGGCGACGGCGGCAACCCCCACCAGGAACACGACGGTTCCGGCGGCAAACAGGAACCCCAAGAACCGCACCAGCAAGCGCATTATCGAATGTCCGTTCAGCTCACATCCCGGCGTTACCCGGCGTATTCTTCACAAGTTGCCGTCAATTCGGAGCGATCTTGCTCCGCGCGGACCGATCATACGTTGCGGCTAGGCAAATTTGATCGATTCCTTAAGGCCTCACGCTAATTTTTATAGGGCCGCCGCTGTGGCCAAACTAGGGCCTCAAGCAAGTATCAGTTTCCGGACCCGGCGGTAGCTAAACGCTTGGCAAAGAACGCGTCGATGGCGTGAGCCACCGATCCGACGGCGCGGGCACGCCAGTTCTCCGATACCAGATGTTCCAGGTCTTCCTTGTTCGAGACGTAGCCAAGTTCAATCAACACCGACGGCACGTCGGGGGCCTTGAGCACCCGGAAGCCGGCGGACTTGAGCGGATGTTTGTGCATCCGTGTGGCGGTCTTCATCTCACCCATCAGGATGCGTGCAAAACGGTTGGAGAAGGTGCGGGTTTCACGCTGGGCGAGATCGATGAGAATGTCGGCGACCTCGGTCGGCTCCTCGGTCAGATTGACGCCGCCGATGGCATCCGCCTTGTTTTCAACCTCGGCCAACCGTTCAGCTTCGGCGTCGGAGGCGCGATCGGACAGCGTGTAGATGGTTGCTCCCTGGGCGTCACCCTCGCGGCGCGGCAAAGCGTCGGCATGGATCGATACGAACAACGAAGCTGATTGATTGCGCGCGATACGAACCCGGTCATCGAGCGGAATGAAGGTATCATCGGTGCGGGTCATGACGACGTGGTATTTTCCGCTTTTCTCGATCCGATCGCGTAAAGCGAGCGCAAAACCCAACACCAGGTTTTTTTCCATCTCGCCGCCCGACTGCGTCCCATTGTCGGGGCCGCCATGGCCAGCATCGACCACAATGACGGGACGCAAATCGGGAGCGGCTGGCTTCGGCGCTGGCTCTACCTTCGCCACCGCCGGGACCGCGGCATCTTTGCCGCCTGAAAGAGCAGGTCTGAGCTCAGGCCGATTGTCAGCCGAAAGCGACTGAACGAACGTGGTGCGGTCCACCTCTTCCAGTTCGAGCACGAGCCGCGGCGGTTGGCCGTTGGCGGCGTCCAGCAGATAGGAATTGGCGATCCTCGCGGGTCCCGTCAGATCAAACACGATCCGCGAGCCGCCCGGCATTACCAGGCCATAGCGGAATGCCTTGACGAGTCCTCGACCCGCGCTGCCGACGCCGGAAGGAAGCTGAAAACTGACCTGCGGGATATCGACGATCACGCGATATGGATCGGCAAGCGGGAACGCATGGAACGAGATTGGCTGGCTGAGGTCGAGAACGAAGCGGGTCTGCTTGCCGTCGCCGGCCAGACGAGCATCGGAGGCAACCGGGATATTCGGCGCCGCGGCCAGTTTGGGTGGCTGACTCTCGACGGCACCAACCGCGCCCAAGTGCGAATACAGAAATGCTGCGGCGCACAACAGCGCGCAGATCAGCAAAACATGATGATTTGCGCGGCTCGCCAACGAATCCGTGCCCTCCGAGCAGCCCTCTTACCGCAATAGAACCACAGGGTTAACCGCGGTCTAAGCTTTGTACAACGAATAAGGCGAAGTGTTGCCCCCTGGCGACGCCTCCCTTGCACAGGCCGGTCAATCCACGTATGTAAAAGTCGCTGACGGCTAAAATTCCCGGTTGTGTCGCGTTCAGCCTCCCGGTGCAGCGCAGAGACCTCCAAAAGCGGAGATTTCAGCGTCTTTCCGGCCCCTCCGCAGCCAGCGCAGCGCGCGGCTGACAAGGAGCGGCGGTTTCGAGCCCGAGCGGCGTCCGGTCCCAGGTCACGATATTGCTCCAGGGACGGTTCTAGATTCGGCCTAACCGATTATCGGGCAGCTAGCTCCGATATGCGATCGCCGGCGGGCGCTTTGGCGCCATACCGGGTCTTCAGCGACAGACAAGGCGGCGTCTTTTGCCGCCAACGTGTTCAGACGGGCCGACGCTTGATGCGCCAGACAATTTTGCCGACCATGATCCAGGGAAGAATCGCGCCGACGCAGAGCCGAAGTTCTGCGCGTCGTCTTGCATCCACGGGATCTCGTTCGGCGAGGCGCTGCGGGTTGCGTTTTGGCCTTCCCCTCACCCCCGAATCAGGTGGACCGTCGCGTCACCCGGCCGCGCGAACCGCGCGCGCCGTCATACGCGCCCGCCGCCGCCAAGAGTTCCAAAATGCCCAACAAAATGCTTATCGATGCCACCCACCCGGAGGAGACCCGGGTTGTCGTGGTCCGCGGCAATCGCGTCGAAGAATTTGATTTCGAGACCGCGCAACGCAAACAGCTACGCGGCAACATCTATCTCGCCAAAGTCACGCGCGTCGAGCCGTCGCTGCAGGCGGCCTTCATCGAATACGGCGGCAATCGCCACGGCTTTCTCGCCTTCAGCGAAATTCATCCGGACTATTACCAAATTCCGGTCGCCGACCGCCAGGCGCTGATCGAAGCCGAAGAGCGCGCCCACCGCGAGGCCGAGGAAGAATCCGAGAACCGCTCGAGCCGGCGCCGTCCGCGCCACCGCAGTTCGCGCCGCCGCGGCAATGGCGAGCGTATCCAGAGCGAGGTCATCGAGAACGCGAGCCTCGAGCCGTCCGCAACGGCCGAACCGCAAGACAATTACAAGCAAGCAATCCGCGAGCACGCCGAAGACGACCACAGCGGCTCCCGCGAAGCGGAAGCTCACCACGGCGATGCCGAGCATCACGATGACGCAGAACATCATCACGATCATGACGAGGCTGACCATCCGCACGATCATCAAGAGCACGAGCATGACGACGAGCACGGTCACTTTCATGCAGGCGAGACGCCGCCACCGGTAACCGAGCCCGATGCGGCTGCCGAGATTTTCGCCGGGGAAGTCGCTACAAGTGCGGAAGCCCGCGAGGAATATCGCAACGATGTCGGCCACGCCGAAGCGGCGCATGACGACGCCGGCCACGCGGAGCATGCGACCCGTGCCGGTGAAGAACACCTTGCGTCGGCCGAGGAGACACACGCAGCGGCAGCCGAGGGCGTACAAGGCCGCGACGAGGAAGACGAAGGCGAAGAGAGCGAGGACGAAGTCGTCGAATCCGTCGGTGGCGAGGACGTACTGGAAGAAGTGCCCGAGCGCGCCTTCCGGCCGCGCCGTCAATACAAGATTCAGGAGGTCATCAAGCGCCGCCAGGTGATGCTGGTGCAAGTCGTCAAGGAAGAACGCGGCAACAAGGGCGCCGCGCTCACGACTTACCTTTCGCTCGCCGGCCGCTATGCCGTGTTGATGCCCAATACCGCGCGCGGCGGCGGCATCAGCCGCAAGATCACTTCGGCGCAGGATCGCTCACGGCTGAAGGAGGTCGTGCAGGATCTCGACGTGCCCGAGGGCATGGGCATCATCCTGCGCACGGCCGGTGCCTCCCGCACCAAGCCCGAGATCAAGCGTGACTTCGAATATCTGATCCGGATGTGGGAGACCGTGCGCGACATGACGTTGAAGTCGCAGGCGCCGACCCTCGTCTACGAGGAGGGCTCGCTGATCAAGCGATCGTTGCGCGATCTCTACAACAAGGAAATCGATGAAATCCTCGTCGCCGGCGAAGCCGGCTATCAGGAAGCACGCGATTTCATGAAAATGCTGATGCCTTCGAATGTGCGTGCGGTCAAACAATACCGCGACGGCCAGCCGCTGTTCTCGCGCATGGGCATCGAGAGCCAGCTCGATGCGATGTTCTCGCCGACCGTGCAGTTGCGATCCGGCGGTTATGTCGTCATCAACCAAACCGAGGCGCTGGTCTCGATCGACGTCAACTCCGGCCGCTCGACCCGCGAACATCATATCGAGGACACCGCGCTCAAGACCAACCTCGAGGCGGCCGAGGAAGTCGCGCGTCAACTTCGGTTGCGCGATCTCGCCGGCCTGATCGTCATCGACTTCATCGACATGGACGAGAAGCGCAACAACCGCGCGGTCGAACGCAAACTCTCCGATTGCCTCCGGCAGGACCGCGCCCGAATCCAGGTCGGGCGCATCTCGCATTTCGGCCTGCTCGAAATGTCGCGCCAGCGCATCCGCGCCAGCGTTCTGGAGAGCTCGACCGAGCCATGCCCGCAATGCGGCGGCAGCGGCCACGTCCGCTCGGTGTCCTCGGTGGCGCTGCAATTGCTGCGCGGGCTCGAGGAAATCCTGATGAAGGGCGCGACCCACAATCTTGTGGTGCGGACCAGGACCGATGTCGCGCTTTATGTCCTCAACCACAAGCGCGGCCATCTGCGCGACCTCGAAAGCAGCTTCAAGGTAACCCTTGCCGTGATTGCCGATCCGACCGTGAGCGGCCAGCAATCGTTCATCATCGACCGCGGCGAACAGGTGCATACGCTGGAGGCCGCCAAGGCGCTGCTGGCATCTCAGGTTGCAGCCATTCCGTCGCAGCCGGAAGAGACGGTCGACGAGGAGGAGCCGTTCGACATCGAGACCGAATCGGAAGTTGAAACCGAGGAGACCGAGGGGCTCACCGACGAAATGGCAGGCGGCGAAGAAACAGGTCACGAGACCGGCGCCGAGGGCCCGAGGCGCAAGCGGCGGCGGCGGCGGCGCGGCCGCGGTGGCGAAGCGCGCGACAACGGTTTTCCGCGTGAAGAGAGCGGCTTTGCGCGCGCCGCGCCCGCAGCGGCCGAGGTTGCAGGTACCGACGAAGGCGATTCCGAAGAGGACGAGTCCGAGGAACGGCCCGGTCAGGCTCGTCCCGATCAGGCGATGGGCGGCGAGCGACGGCCGCGCCGCCGTGGACGTCGCGGCGGACGCCGGCGGCGCGGCGGGCCGGACGACGGTCTTGCCGGATCGATTGTAGATGAACTGGGACCAGCTCCCGCACTGGAAGCCGCGAGCGCGGTTGCCGATTTCGACGGATATTCTTCGCAGCCGGCCCAGCCGGCAGTCCAACGCGAAACCACCGCCTCGCCGGCGGAGCAACCGCCGCTAGATCGCGCACCGCCTGAAACCCCGCGGACGCTCAGCGAGAGCGAGGCCGCTCAGGAGACGGAACGAGCCGCTGCGCGGCGGCGTTCGACGGTACGTGAGAAAGTAAGTTTCCTGAGCAACTCTCAGCCTGAAGCTGCCGCGCCGGCCAGCCCCAGCCCGCCGGCACCGGCCACGGTCCCGACGCCGCAGCAGCCGGCTTCGGAAACGACGACCGACAGCCAGCCCCGCCGCGCCGGATGGTGGTCACGGCGCTTCAGCAGCAGCGAGTAGCAGCTTCATTCGCGCGACGAGGAAACCGCCCGGAAACCGGGCGGCTTTTCTTGTTGGTTCGGATGACTACCCCGTCGTAATCGCCGTCTCCAGGTCGGTCGGGTCGATCTGCTTGCCGAGATTGGCTTGCAGCTTGCCGCGATCGAGTTCGCCTTCCCACCACGACACCACCACGCAAGCGACGCCGTTGCCGCAGAGATTCGTCAGCGCGCGGCACTCGCTCATGAACTTGTCGATGCCAAGCACGATCGCCATGCCCGGAACCAGGCGCGGATCGACGACCGCGAGCGTCGCGGCCAGCGTGATGAAGCCCGCTCCGGTGATGCCGGATGCTCCCTTCGAGGTCAGCATCGCGACCAAAAGAATCGTGATTTGCTGCCCGAGCGTCAGATCGAAGCCGAGCGCCTGCGCGATGAACAGGGTCGCGAGCGTCATGTAAATGTTGGTGCCGTCGAGATTGAACGAATATCCGGTCGGCACCACCAGGCCCACCACCGACTTCGAACAGCCAAGCCGCTCGAGCTTTTCCATCAGCGAGGGCAGCGCGCTTTCCGAAGACGACGTGCCGAGCACGATCAATAGCTCGTCCTTGATGTAGGCGAGAAACTTGAAGATCGAGAATCCGACCGTGCGCGCGATGATGCCGAGCACTACAAGGACGAAGAGAGCAGCCGTCACGTAGAAGGTTGCGATCAGGCCGACGAGATTGAAGATGGCCCCGGTGCCGTATTTGCCGATGGTAAAGGCCATCGCGCCGAACGCGCCGATGGGCGCCGCTCTCATCACGATCGCGATCACGCCAAAGACCGCTTGCGCAGCGTCGTCGATGAAGGAGCGCAGCGTGTGGCCGCGCTCGCCAAGCGCCATCAGGGAAAACCCGAACAGGATCGAAAACAGAAGCACCTGCAATATCTCGCCGGTTGCGAACGCGCCGACCACGGTGTCGGGAATGATGTGCAGGAAGAAATCGACGCCCTTCTGGGCGCCGGCCTGCTTGGCGTAGTTGGCGACCGCCTGCGCGTTGGCCATGGCGCCGCCAAAACCCGCGCCGGGGCGGACCAGGTTTCCGACGGCAAGCCCGATCATCAGTGCAAAAGTCGAGACGATCTCGAAATAGACCAGCGCCTTGATGCCGATGCGGCCGACCTTCCTGGCATCCTGAATGTGAGAGATACCCGAGACCACCGTACAGAAGATGATCGGCGCGATCACCATCTTGATCAGCTTGATGAAACCGTCGCCGAGCGCCTTGATCCAGTCGTTGGTCGCCAGCTCAGGCAGCTTCCAGCCGACGACGACGCCGAGCACGATGGCAATGAGCACCTGGATATAAAGTACTTTGTACCACGGTTTCGCCGCGCGAGCCGGCGCTGCGGTTGCGATCGTTGCCGCCATGAATGCCGCTCCCCCTTATGGCGAATTTTTCAGCCGCGCTGGGCGCGGACCGCCGTGCTGACCTGGTTCAGCCAAAGTCGATCGGGCCAGCCGAGTCAATGGCGCCGCGTCATTTTGCGGCGCGAAGATCAAGCGCTGCGAGCAGGGCAGGCGGCCTTTCGGCTCACCTCAGCCATCGCGCGACGCGCGCCACGGCTTCGCGCATCTCCTCGGCCGAGCGCGCATAGGAAAAGCGGATGAACCGGTGGCCGTGAACCGGATCGAAGTCGACGCCCGGGGTTGCCGCGACACCGGCCTTTTCCAGCATCTCGCCGGCGAACTTGAAACTGTCCGAGGTAAAATCCGAGACGTCCGCGTAGAGGTAAAACGCGCCGTCAGCGGGCAGAAATTTGGTGAGGCCGGCGCGCGGCAACCCTTCGATCAGAATTCGCCGGTTCTCCTGATAGCCGCGCTTCACCGCTTCCATCTCGGCGCGGCCTTCGAACGCAGCCTCGGCGGCGATCTGCGACAGCGTCGGGACCGAGATCGCGAGGTTTTGCTGCAGCCGCTCGATCGGACGCACCAGTGGTTCGGGCACGACCATCCAGCCGACCCGCCAACCGGTCATGCAGAAATATTTTGAAAAGGAATTGATCGCCAGCGCATCTGGCGAAAGTTCAGCCGCTGTCACGGCCGAAAACGCGTAGTCGAGACCATGGTAGATTTCGTCGGAAATGAAACGGATACCGGCGCTTTCTGCGGCCAGGATCAGCCCCGTCAAAGCCTCGCGCGACATCATCGTGCCCGTCGGATTGGCGGGACTTCCGACCAGGACGCCCTTGAGCGGCGTCTTTCGGTGCGCGGCGAGTAAGGCTTCTCCCGTCAGCGCGTGCCGCGTCTCGCCAGACGTTTCGATCAGCACCGGCTCGCAGCCGAGTGCTGTGAGAATATGCCGATAAGGCGGATAGCCGGGCACCGTGACCGCCACCCGGTCGCCTGGTTCGAACAAGGCCAGAAAGCCCAAAATGAAGGCACCCGATGACCCCGTGGTGACCACGATTCGCTCGGAATCCACGCCAAAGCCGTAACTTTCGCGGTAGTGGCGCGCAATCCGCTTCCGCAGCGAGGGAGTTCCCAGCGCCGAGGTGTAGTCGATCCTCGCCTCCTCGAGCGCGGCGTGTGCGGCCGATATGGCGGCTTTCGGCGCGGGAGCCGCCGGCTGGCCCACCTCCAAGTGAATCACATGGCCGCCGGCCGCTTCGATCCGCGCTGCCGCCGCCATCACGTCCATCACCATGAACGGCGGAACATTGCTTCGCCGGGATGCCGTCAACAGGCCTTGTGCCCGCTCTCTAAGTGTCGCATCAAGCATCGATTTCTGCTATTTCACCCAGTGCCCCAGACTAGCCTTATTCGGCGGCTTGTTAGGGCATAGCTCGTATCTGCCTCGCCGCCAATCAATAAAGATCGCTCGATGCTCGTCCGCATAATCTTGTTCCGGCAAACGAGGAAACTTACCGCCGTCGTCACCGCGGTCGCGCTCACCCTTGCGCCGATGGCGGCCCTCGCCCAGGGGGAGAAGATCGCCATACTCCGTGACACGGAGTCCGAACAACTCCTGCGCGACTACACCCGACCGATCCTGCGGGTCGCGGGGCTCGAGAAGCAGAACATCCAGGTCACGATCATCAATCAGGCGGTCTTCAACGCTTTTGTCGCCGACGGCCGCCGTATCTTCGTCAACCACGGCGCGCTCCTGCAATCGGAGACCCCCAACCAGATCATCGGGGTGCTGGCGCACGAAACCGGCCATTTGGCGGGCGGCCATCTCGCCAGATTGCGCGAGCAACTGGCACAGGCGCAGACCCAGATGATCATCGCCATGCTGCTCGGCGTCGGCGCAATCGCGGCCGGCTCAAGAAGCAACAGTTACGGCAATAGCGGCCTGGCCGATGCCGGCGTTGCCGCGATCGCCGGGCCGCAGACCATGATTATGCGCTCGCTACTCTCCTATCAACGCCAGCAGGAAGAGAGCGCCGATCGCGCCGGCGTGAAATTCTTGACGGCGACCGGCCAGTCCGCGAGGGGCATGTACGAGACCTTCAAGCGGTTCACCAATGACAGCCTGTTCGCCGCCCATGGGGCTGACCCCTACTACCAGTCCCACCCGATGCCCGCCGAGCGCGTCGCAGCACTTGAGGAATTAGCCCGCACCAGCCCCTATTGGGACAAGAAGGACGATCCGGCGCTGCAACTGCGTCACGACATGATGCGCGCCAAGATTTCGGCCTTCATGGAGCGCCAGGACACCGTTTATCGACGCTATCCATTGTCCGACAACAGCCTGCCCGCGCGCTACGCCCATGCAATTTCGACCTATCTTCACGGCGATTTGCGCAACGCGCTTGGCCAGATCGACGCGCTGATCCAGGTGCAGCCCAACAACCCGTATTTTTATGAATTGCGCGGACAGGCGCTGCTGGAAGGCGCCAGGCCGGCGGAGGCGATCGCACCCTTGCGCAAGGCGGTGCAGCTATCGAATAGCGCGCCACTCATCGAGATGTTACTTGGTCAGGCGCTGGTGGGGGCCGATAACAAGGCCTATACCGACGAGGCGATTTCCATTCTGCGTAACGCGGTTTCACGCGAGACCGAACAGCCGCTCGGCTACACGCAGTTGGCGATGGCCTATGCACGAAAGGGAGATTTGGCGGAGGCGGATCTCGCCTCGGCGCAGGCGGCATTCCTTCGCGGCGACAACAAGACCGCACGCGATCTTGCCTCTCGTGCCAAGACACGCTTTGCCGTCGGCACACCCGGATGGGTCAAGGCTGACGACATCGTCTCCGCAAAGCCGCTACCCGGCCAGAAGAACAGCTCGAAATTTGCCGACCCGAACGATCCCCAAGCCGACAAGTCGCAACCCAAGGCGTTTTTTCGAACCGGTTCGCCCAGGAACTCGCCTTGAGAAACACGCTTATATAAGGATTCGCCGATGCCCACGCTCCGCCTGCTCCTTCCTGCCCTGTTCGCGCTGGCATTCTGCGCGACGCCGCCGGCCGCCTCGGCACAGAGTTTCTCCGGCGGCCAGCGCGGGGAGATCGAGACCATCGTCAAGAACTACCTGATTGCCCATCCCGAAGTGCTGGAAGAGGCGATGGCGGAGTTGAACAAGCGCCAGGCTGTCGCCGAGGAGCAGAGGCACGAAGCAAGCATAGCGCAAAATTCGGAGACGATTTTCAATTCGCCGCGCGGCGTCGTACTCGGCAACAAGGACGGCGATGTCACCTTCGTCGAGTTCTTCGACTACAATTGCGGCTACTGCAAGCGCGCGATGGCCGACATGCTCGATCTCATGAAGTCGGATTCCAAGCTGAAAGTGGTGCTCAAGGAATTCCCGGTGCTGAGCGAAGGTTCGGTCGAGGCGGCAAAGGTCGCGGTCGCGGTGCGAATGCAGGACCCGAGCGGCAAGAAATATCTCGATTTTCATCAGAAGCTGCTTGGCGGCCGCGGCCTGGCGGACAAGGCCCGTGCGCTGGCGGCGGCAAAGGAAGCCGGTCTTGACGTCGGCAGGATCGAAAAGGATATCGCAAGTCCGGAAGTGCGCGCCACGATCGAGGAGAATTTCAAGCTCGCGGAATCGATGGGCATGAACGGCACGCCGAGTTATGTGATCGGCAAGCAGGTGGTGGTCGGCGCAATCGGTCTCGATGGCCTGAGGGAAAAAATCGGTCTCGCCCGCTGCGGCAAAGCGACGTGCTAGGGCGTCTGACAGCGAAGTAAACCAAGGGCCGGCCCTCTCGCCGGCCCTTTTTCTTTCGCGCGCGCTCATAAAAAACAATACCGAGGGAACCGGAGGAACCCCGGAACATCGTCGATCTCCTTTCGTTGTCGGCCAAGGCAACGCAAACACCTGAGGAGGACTAGATGCCTAATCGCCTTATGATTACCGCGGCCGCAGCGGCACTGATTGCCGGGACCGGGTTCGCCAATGCGCAGGGTTCCATGGGCCGAGAATCGCCGTCGGCCGGTTCGGGTATGCAGCAGAGTGCACCATCGTCACCTTCCGCCGGTCGCGAGGAACACGGCCAGAAGTCGACGCAGTCCGAACAGAAGATGCAGCCCGGCGGCAAGAACCAGCGCGCCCAGGACATGAAACCCGGCGCGAGGGACGAGAAATCCGCCCAGGACAATCTTAAGGGCGAAAAGTCCAAGAGTTCGCAGAATGAAGAAAAATCCAAGGGCTTGCAGAACGAAGAAAAATCCAAGCGTTCGCAGAACGAAAAGGGCGCCGCCGGCAAGGACATGAAGGCCGAAGGGCGCGAGGACCGCAACGGTAACTTGAAGGCCGAAGGGCGTGAAGAGCGCAAGGGCAATACCAAGGCCGAAGGCCGTGAAGGTAACATCAACGCCGGCTCGAAGAACGCAGCCCAAGGACGCTCTCAGACCACCGTTGGACAAGCTGGCGCCGGCGCAAAGTTGACGACCGAGCAGCGCACCCGGATCACATCGGTGATCAGGGAACAGCACGTGGCTCCAGTCGGCAACGTCAACTTCGCGATTTCGGTCGGTACCCGCGTTCCCCGGGAGGTCGGCTTCCATCCGCTTCCAGCGGAAATCGTGACGATCTATCCGGAATGGCGCGGATATGAGTTCTTCCTGATCCGCGACGAGATCGTGGTAGTGGATCCGCGGACGTTGGAGATCGTGGCCGTTCTCGAAGCCTGATCCTGACTAATCCAGCGAATCCGGGGCGGGCCACCAGGCCCGCCCTTTTTCGTGCCTCATTCTCCGCACCGCTCAAAACAAGCTTGCGGGTCGATCCTTCGAACATTGGTTAATGAGCGGTTTCCGTAGGTTCTGCGCGGGTTTTTACCAAGCGGATGAGGCGTTTGGAGCTCACTCCTCCGGCCTACAGGCTTCCCCTTGGCCGTGATGTTACCTATAACCGCGCGAACGCCGCTACATCGCCGGAATCTGGATGGCCAAGACAGTTCCCGAGACAATTTACGTCATTAACGGCCCCAACCTCAACATGTTGGGAACCCGCGAGCCGGAGACGTATGGCCATGCCTCGCTCGCCGATGTCGAGAAATTATGCGCCGATACTTCGGCGCAGTTCGGCCTCAAGGCCGACTGCCGGCAGTCGAACCGGGAGGGCGAACTCATCGACTTCATCCACGAAGCCCATGCCAAGAAGGCGGTAGGGATCATCATCAATGCCGGTGGCTATTCGCACACCTCGATCGCGCTGCATGATGCGCTGGTGGCGGTGAAGATTCCGACCGTCGAGGTTCACATCAGCAACATTCACGCCCGCGAGAGTTTCCGTCATCATTCATTTACCGCCAAGGCTGCCTTCGCAACGCTTTGCGGGTTTGGCATTGACGGCTACCGGCTCGCGATATCAGGCCTGGCGGCCAAGATCGGCGTCAAGGCCAAGGCCTGACGCATCCGCCCATCACCCCAGTAGAAAGATCCCGGATCAAGATCATGGCGCGCCAGCCTGACGACAAAGCAGCCGCAAAGTTCGCAACCAGCGACAGTGCGCTCATTCGCGAACTCGCCTTGCTTCTGGATGAAACCAGCCTCACCGAGATCGAGATCGAGCGCGCCGGCTTAAGGGTGCGCGTCGCGCGCAACGTCAGCATCGCCGCCTCGGTTCCACTTGCCGCGCAAGCCGTCGCGCCGGCGGCGGCGCTTCCGGCGTCAGTTCCCGCCGCCGCCGACATCGCCAAACATCCCGGCGCTGTACCCTCGCCGATGGTCGGCACCGCCTATTGGGCTTCCGAGCCCGGCGCCAAACCGTTCATCGAAGTCGGCGCCAAGGTGACGGTCGGACAAACGCTGCTGATCATCGAAGCGATGAAAACGATGAACCAGATTCCATCCCCGCGCGCCGGCACGGTGACGCAAATTCTCGTCGAGGACGGACAACCGGTCGAATTCGGCGAACCGCTGGTGATTATTGAGTAGGCGCGCCAATAGCGAATGGCGGATAGCGAATAGAGCTTCGCGTTCGCCATTCGCCACCCACTATTCGCTACTCGTCCTTGGAAAGAAATGTTCGACAAGATCCTGATAGCCAATCGCGGCGAAATCGCACTGCGCATCCTGCGCGCGTGCAAGGAACTTGGCATCGCCTCCGTTGCGGTGCATTCCACCGCCGACGCCGACGCCATGCATGTTCGTCTTGCCGACGAAAGTGTCTGCGTCGGCCCGCCGCCGTCAAAGGACAGCTACCTCAACGTGCCGGCGCTGCTGGCGGCCTGCGAGATCACCGGCGCCGATGCCGTGCATCCAGGTTACGGGTTTCTGTCGGAAAATGCCCGCTTTGCCGAAATCCTCGCCGATCATAACCTGCATTTCATCGGGCCCAAGGCGCAACACATCCGTTTGATGGGCGACAAGATCGAGGCCAAGAAGACGGCCAAGAAGCTCGGCATCCCCGTGGTGCCCGGCTCCGACGGCGCTGTCAGTGCCAATGACGAGGCGATGACGATCGCGGAAGCGATCGGTTTTCCGGTCCTGGTGAAAGCCGCCTCCGGCGGCGGCGGGCGGGGCATGAAGGTCGCGCAGACCCCCCAGGACCTGATGCTGGCGTTGTCGACAGCCGCCAATGAAGCCAAATCCGCCTTCGGCGATGCCTCGGTCTATCTGGAAAAATATCTGCAGAAGCCGCGCCATATCGAAATCCAGGTGCTCGGCGATGGCCGGGGCGGCGCGATCCATCTCGGCGAGCGCGATTGTTCGTTGCAGCGCCGTCATCAAAAAGTATGGGAGGAAGGCCCCTCACCCGCGCTCGACGCCGCAGCGCGCGCCAGCATCGGCGCCACGGTTGCGAAAGCGATGCAGGAGATGAAGTATCTCGGCGTCGGCACGGTGGAATTCCTGTTCGAGGACGGCGAATTCTACTTCATCGAAATGAATACCCGCATCCAGGTCGAACACCCCGTCACCGAGATGATCACCGGCATCGACCTCGTGCTGGAGCAAATTCGCATCGCCGCCGGCGGCGACCTGCCGGTAACCCAGGATGAAGTCCTCATCAACGGTCACGCCATCGAGTGCCGGGTCAACGCCGAAAATCCCGTGACCTTCCGCCCCTCGCCCGGCAAGATTCAGCAATACCACCCCCCGGGCGGCCTTGGCGTGCGGATCGATTCAGCCGTCTATCAGGGCTATGTGATCCCGCCCTATTATGACTCGCTGGTAGGCAAGCTGATCGTTCATGGCAAGACCCGCGCCGAATGTTTGATGCGGCTGCGCCGCGCGCTCGACGAGATGGTGGTGGAAGGCATCGAAACCACCCTGCCCCTCTTCAGGGCGCTCGTTCGGGAGCCTGACATTATCGACGGCGACTATCACATCCATTGGCTGGAACAATATCTGGCAGGCCAGCCGCAAGATTGAGCGGCGCTACTCCTCAAAAACAGCACACCTCGGGAACCCACCGCCGCGGCAGGCGTTTCGGTTGGCAGCGACTTTCCCGTTCGGGGGCCTCACAGGACCTGAAGAGTGTGCTGCTGAACCAGTACCTCAACGCCCTGCTCGAGGATCTCAGGAGATCCGCCGAAGGCAACAAGATGTCGCAGCTAACGCTGAGGGCGGAACCGATCGAGATCGATCCCGATCGCGCGGTCGCGATCGGGATCATCGTCAATGAGCTCGTCATGAATGCGGTGAAATATGCCTACCCCGACGGCGCGGGACCTATTCACGTCGATCTCACGGCGCAACACGACAATATCCTGCTGTCGATTGCCGACGATGGCGTCGGCCTCAACGCCAGGACCGACCCGCATTCCACCGGCATGGGACAGCACATCGTCGCCGCCATGGCGTCAAAGCTCGATGCCAGCATCGAACGCGACCCCGACCACGCCGGCACCCGGATCGTGCTCCGGTTTGGCCGGGTCAAACCCGCGACCAAAGCCGGCTGCACCGCCGCGAGCTAGCCGCCGCGGTCCCGATCCTGCTATCCTCTTTGGCCATGACGTCGCGCGACTCCGTCTCATCAGAAATTACGCCCGAAGTGCTGCTGCGCGCCTATGCCTGCGGCATCTTCCCGATGGCCGAGAGCGCCGACGATCCGACGCTGTTCTGGGTCGAGCCGGAAATACGCGGCGTGATCCCGCTCGACGGCTTTCGCGTCGCCTCGCGTCTTGCCCGCACCGTGCGCTCCGATGTCTTCACCGTCACTGTCGATACCGCGTTCAAGGCGGTGATCGCCGGCTGCGCGACGCCGCAGCCCGGCCGTGCCGATACCTGGATCAACAAGCGCATCCGCGATCTCTACACCGGGCTGCATGAGCTCGGCCATGCTCACAGCGTCGACGTCTGGAGAAATGGCGACCTCGTCGGCGGACTCTATGGCGTCAACCTGGGTAAGGCATTTTTCGGCGAGAGCATGTTTCACCGCGTCCGCGACGCCTCGAAAGTGGCGCTGGTGCATCTGGTCGCCCGCCTGATCGCGGGCGGGTTCGAACTGCTCGACACCCAATATGTGACCGAACATTTGCGCAGCTTCGGCGCGATCGAAATCCCGCGGCGGCGCTATATCGTCCTGCTCGACAAGGCGATCAGAGGCGAAGCAGATTTTCGCAAGTTGTCGGTCGATCGGCCGCTGAGCGGTGCAGAGGCGCTTGGGATCATCGCGGGGCGCGGATTGGCCGGCTCTACTGCCTGAAAATTCCGAACAGGCCGCCGGATTGCGGCGGCGGTTGCGGCTGGGGCGGCGGTTGCGGCTGCTGGAATTGCGGCTGGGGCGGCGGCCGCTGAGCCTGCTGCTTCGGCGGCGGCGGCGGGCGCTTCTGCGCCGGCGGCGCAGGTTTTGGCTGGTCGGGCTGCACGCTCACGACCGTCGTGTCGGGGGCTTTGCAGTCGGTCAGCCAGATATCGTAGATCGGATGCTCCACGCCATGCAGGCCGGGACTTGCGGCGAACATCCAGCCCGAGAAAATCCGCTTCACCTCACCCTGTAGCGTGATCTCGTCGACCTCGACAAACGCGTCGGTGTTGGCAGCCTCCGTCGCCGGCCGGGTATAGCAGGCGTCGGTCTTCACCCGCAGCGCGCCGAACTGCACGGTCTCGCCGATGTCCTCGTCGAAGTTGATGATGCGGCCGGTGATCTTGTCGAGCCCCGAAAAGCTCGCTTTCTTGTTGATGATCTTCTGCGCCGGCGGCTCGGTGACCACCTCATCGCCCGGCTGCAACGTCGCCGGCGTTTGCGGAATGCCCTTCTGCTGCCGCTGCATCGGGTTGTTGGCGCCTGGCGGTGCGTTGGCGACGCCCTGATTGGACTGCGGCGGCGCATTCTGCGGAACGACGGTGGTGCCCGGCAGCGGGGCGAGCGGTTGCGACTGGACGCTGCCCGGCGGCGGCACCCCCTGCCCCGAGATCGGACGATTGGGTATCGGCAGCACGCGGCCCTGCGGCAACTGCGGCACTTCCTCCTCATCCTCCGGCACGGTTTGTTGCTGATTGCCGCGGGGAACATTGCCCGGCGGCCGCGGCTGATCGGAAAAGATGTTGCCGATCTGCGCGCGCACCGGCGGCGCAAGCGAGAGCGTGGCAGCGGCGACAATGGCCGCAAAACCGGTCAGGACAATGGTTCGAAGCATCTCGCGGCTTTAAAGGGCGAATCGGGCTTGAGACATTGTATAGGCTACCGCCGCTCGCAAGCCTCGGGTTAACACGGCGAATACGGCGGGGAAAGGGCGGTTTGCGGCCTTCTCCGGGCAGTAAAATCCGAATTCACCGGGGTTCGATCGCCGTAACGGTTAAAATTCGCCGCCCCTTTTCAGCCCGCGCGGCAGATGAAATAGTCGGGCCAACCGAGGGTCCACGCGCTGAGCGCGAAGCGGAGGAACGCCCATGCCGGATCGCATCCGTTTGGACGGCAAGGTGGCCGTTGTAACTGGCGCCGCTGGCGTAATCGGCATCGCGGCGATGCGGCTGTTGGCCGAGCGCGGGGCGCGGATCGTCGCCGTTGACCGCAGACAATGGGACGTGCAAGCCGCCATCGGCGATTTGCCGGCCGCAGCGCAAGGGCTTGCGGTGGCCGCCGACGTGACCCGCGAAGACGAGGTCGCAGCCTATGTCCACGCAGCGACCGAAAAATTCGACACCATCGACGTGTTCTATAACAACGCCGGCGTCGAGGGCGAGATCGCGCCGATCACGAAATATCCGCTCGAGACGTTCCGCAAGGTCATCGACGTCAACGTGATCGGCGTTTTTCTGGGGCTCAAGCACGTTCTCCCGGTGATGCTCAAGCAGAACAAGGGCAGCATCGTCAACACCGCCTCGATCGCCGGCCTGATCGGCTCTCCCGACATTGCAGCCTACACCGCCAGCAAACACGCGGTGATCGGCCTCACCAAGAGTGCCGCACTGGAATGCACCGCAACCGGCGTGCGCGTGAATTGCGTCTGCCCCGGATTGATCGACAGCCGGATGCTGAGCGCGATCATCGAAGGCCGCAATCCGGGCAAGACGCCGGTGTCTTCCGATAAAATCGTCGAGCGGATTCCGGCGCGCCGGCTTGGGCTCGCGTCGGAGGTCGCCTCCATCGTGGCGTTTCTGGCATCCGACGAGGCAAGCTATGTCTCAGGCGCCGCCTACACCGTCGATGGAGGCCGCGTTGCGAGCTGAGTGTGCCCCGGAATGACAAATATCAACACAGAGGTGTTCGCCTGATGCCCGTTACCCTCGATGCCGACGCCGCCTTCGTCTTCAAGGCATTTCAGGACGCCGGCCGGCCGGCTTACGAAACGCTCTCGCCCGAGGAGGCGCGCGAATATTATCGGCAGGCCCGTCTCGTCAGCAATCCCGAACCGCCCGAACTGAAATCGGTCGAATCGCTCGCGATCCCTGCCCCGCACGGGTCGATCCCGGCACGCGTCTACACGCCGAAGATGCTGCGGCAAAAAAATGGCCTTGCGCCGGCTCTGGTATTCTTTCACGGCGGCGGCTGGGTGATCGGCGATCTCGACACCCATGACGTCGTGTGCCGAAAATTGGCCGATGAGGGCCAGCTCATCGTCATTTCGGTCGATTATCGATTGGCGCCCGAGCACAAGTTTCCGGCCGCGGTCGACGACGCCATCGCCGCGACGACATGGATCGCGGATCACGCGGAAAAATTCGGCATCGACACCGCACGCCTTCTGGTCGGCGGCGACAGCGCCGGCGGCAATCTTGCGGCCGTGGTCGCGATATCGGCGCGCGACGGCAGCGGTCCCGCCATCGCCGGACAGGTGCTGATTTATCCGGCGACCGATTTTGCATTGGCGCATCCCTCGCACGGCGAACCCGAGACCAGCATCCTGCTCACGCATTCCGTCATTAGATGGTTTCGCGATCATTATCTCAACGGTGCAGCCGACATCCACGACTGGCGCGCTTCGCCGGCGCGCGCCAAGACCCTGATCGGCCTGCCGCCGGCCTATGTGCTGACGGCGGGCGCCGATCCCTTGCGCGACGAAGGCGACGAATATGCAAGGCGCCTGAAGGAAGCCGGCGTTGCGGTCACGTACCGGACTTTTCCAGGCCAGTTCCACGGCTTCTTCACCATGGGCAAACTGCTGCAACAGGCCAATATCGCGGCAGGTGAAATTGGCGCCTGGCTGAGGGCGTTGGACTAGCGGTTTCCGGCCGCAACCAAGGCCAACTGCAGGGTCGCAGAGTTCTTGATGGTACGCGCGCTCACACCCATCGCCGCACCCGGCTCACATATTCATCATACGCGGCTGCGAATTGGCGGCGCATCTTGGCCTCCTCAAAGGGGATGTGAACCGAGTTTGCGGTAAAGAAGACAGCGATGGGCGCGAGAAACATCGGCCAGGCGCCGATCCATATTGCGATGCCGAGGGTAACCAGCACCAGCCCGAGATACATCGGGTTGCGCGTGTAACGGTAGGGCCCGTCGGCGACCAGGACCCGGTTGGTCGGCGAAGTCGGATCGATCTCGGTGCCCGCGCGGCGAAACACCACGATCGCCCAGACCGGCAAGATCCAGGGAATGAATGCAAAGGCGATGCCGAGCTTCGGAAGCGGAAAGCCCGGCAATTTGGGCCAGCCGAGTTGCCAGCTCATCGCCGCAGCGAGGAGAACATAGATCAAGGCCCAAATTGGCGGCGGAAGCTTGAGCATCGGGATTGCCCATGGGGTTTATGAGCCGCCGGAGGCACCGGCCGGATCATCGGCGGCCTCGAGCGCGCGGACCGCCGCCGCCGTGCGCGTCTCGACCACCGAACACGTTACTTGCTTAAAGTCAGATATGCCTTAATGGACCGCAACGCTAGCGCCGGACCAAGCCTCCTCAATACGCAAGTTGGCGTACGCGCACGCCACCCAAACGCCTTGCATGAAACAGAAGGTAACCAGATGTGACTTGGCGCGGTCGAACACTTGCCGCATGTTCGCGGCAGCCCCGCCTCTTCCGCCTAATCCCGAAAAACCAGATGCCAGACGCCACGAGAAACATCGTCGCCCTTCCGGCGCAAGCGCTGGTGTGGCTCGGTAGTCAGGGCACCCGCGCGATCGCCGCGCTGGTGTTCGTCGGCATCGCCGTGCCGCCGGCCGGCGAACTGCTCAAGCCTTATGTCAGCGAAGCGATTTTCCTTCTGCTCTGCACCTCGTTTCTGCGCGTCGACCCCTCCACCTTGCGCGAGGTGCTGCGGCGTCCCGCTCTCGTTATCGCAGCCACTACATGGACCATGGTCGTGGTGCCCTTGATATCGTGCGGCATTTGCCGTGCGGTCGGGCTCGATTTTCGCTTTCCTGATTTATACCTGGCGTTGGTGCTGCAAGCCGTGGCCTCGCCAATGATGGCTTCGCCGGCGCTTGCCGCCGTGATGGGGCTGGATTCGACGCTCGTTCTCGTCACGCTTGTAACCAGCACGGCGCTGGTCCCGTTGACGGCATCGCTGTTTGCCTACGCCTTCCTTGGCACGGCGCTGTCGCTTTCGCCGTTCTTGCTCGGATTGAAGCTGCTCTTGATCCTTGCCGGCTCATTGCTGGTGGCAAGCGCGATCCGCTGGCGCACAGGCGCGACTGCGATCCATCGGCACGCGCGGGCGATCGATGGATTGACGGTGCTGTTTCTGTTCGTCTTTGTCGCGGCCGTGATGGGCAATGTGGCCGGCGGCTTTCTTGCCGATCCGCTGCAAGCCTTAGAATTGCTGATACTGGCCTTCGCCGTCTTTTTCACGCTTCTCGGCGTCACTGCGCTGGTGTTTCGCAAGGCCGGCCGGGAGCGCGCGATCGCGCTCGGCCTCATGGTCTCACAGCGCAATATGGGGCTGATGCTGGCGGCGACCGACGGCGTGCTGCCGGGGACAGCGTGGCTATACTTCGCGATGTCGCAGTTTCCAATCTATCTGTCGCCGCAACTGCTCAAGCCGATCGTCAGCAGGCTCCGCTCACGGCAGGTTGCGGTTACAGCGACCGAAACCGGCGGCGCCTGAAATTCAGCCCAGCGTCGCGAAACGTTGGCGACTTGTCATTTAGCGGCATGTAGGGCAGCGTCGCGTCTGCACGCGATGAATCGGCGCGCGCTGCGGCGATTTGCTGTCTATTCGTGAGAAGGCCAATTGGAACCCTCCGCCTCCATCGAAATCGCCAGGCACACCCTGCTTTCATGCGGTCTCATTCTGGCGGTCGGAACGCTGGCCGGCCTGCTCGCGCAGAAAATCAGGATACCCGATGTCGCGGTGTTTCTGGTCGCCGGCATCGCGATCGGCCCGGAGGCATTGGGGCTGATCGACATAAAAGCGGGTTCGGCGCTGAACGAGATCATCCTCTTGTTCGGCGCCAGCTACATCCTGTTCGATGGCGGCGCATCGTTGCGGCTGGATGTGCTCAGGCAGGTCTGGATCACGATCGTCATCATCTCCACCGTTGGCGTATTGGTCACCGCCGGCGTCACCGGCTTTGCCGCCTACTACATTCTCGGGATTCCCGCAGGCATTGCGCTGCTGCTCGGCGCGGCGCTGGCCTCGACCGATCCGGCGACGCTGGTGCCGATTTTCCGCCAGGTTCGAATTCGCGATCGGGTGGCGCAGACCGTGATGGCTGAATCGGCGTCCAACGACGCCATGGCCGCGATCGTCACCTTCAGCGTGCTCGCCGCGACAACCGGCAGCGCAGAGTTTTCACTGGCATCGTCGTTCTGGGCGCTGTTGCAGCAATCGGCGATCGGGGTCGTTGCAGGCGTAGCGCTCGGCTATCTGGCGGCGTTATTGATCGCGCATGAGAAATGGGCCTTCCTCGCCGAATATGCGCCGGTGGTGACGCTGGTCGCGGTGATAGCCGCCTATTTCGCCGCCAGCGGCCTCCACGCCAGCGGCTTCATGGCGGTGTTCGTGTTCGGCATCGTGCTCGGCAACAAGGAAGCGTTCGGCTTCCGAATGGAGAGGGGCGAGGCGCAAAAACTCGGCGAATTCGTCTTGACCACCGCGTTCATCATGCGGCTCTTCATTTTCATCCTGCTTGGCGCGCAGGTCGATTTCACCCTGATCGGCCGTTACGCCCTCGGCGGCGCAATCCTTGTCGCCGTCATGATGCTGGTTGCGCGCCCGGCGACCGTTTTCCTGTGCGCCCTGCCCGACCGCCGCGCGCGATGGAGTGTTGCCGAGATGCTCTTCATGTGCTGGACGCGTGAGACCGGGGTCATTCCGGCGGCGCTCGCCGGCCTGTTGCTTGGCACCCACGCGCCGGGTGCGCAGATGATCGCCTCGATCGTCTTCATCGCCATCCTCATGACGATTTTGATTCAGGCGCCGACCACCGAATGGCTGGCGCGCCGGCTCGGACTTCTGGAAACGAAATCCCGGTCGTAGCTGACGCGAGGTCTTCGCCGCGCCTGCGAGATAGTACGCAGGAAGTTGCATTTTGCCCCTTCCGCGATGCGGCTCAGCCGCTACGATGCCACCCAACGAACGGGGTCTGGCATGAGACGGCGAGAATTTTTGGGTATTCTGGGTGCTGCTGGATGGCCGCTTGTGGCGCGCGCGCAGCCGAGCACGGTGCCGGTGATCGGTTTCCTTGCAAGCTCTTCGTCAAACTATCTTGCACAGATCATGCCTGCGTTCCACCAGGGATTAAGTGAAACCGGCTATATCGATGGCCAGAACGTTATGATCGAATCTCGCTCGGCCGAAGGACAATATGACCGCCTGACAAGCCTGGCCGCTGAGCTTCTCGGTCGCAAGATCGCGGTGATCGTAGCCTCTGGCGGTAGCGAACCGGCAAGGGTGGCAAAGGCGGCGACCTCCGTGATCCCGATCGTCTTTGTCAGCGGCGCCGATCCTGTCAGGGCCGGGATTGTTACGAGTTTCAATCGGCCGGAAGGCAATATCACCGGTGTGAGCCTGCTTGGATCGGCACTGGAGGCCAAACGACTGGCGCTGCTGCACGAAATGGTTCCGGGAGCTTCGCCCCTTGGTGTTATTCTAAATCCGAAATATCCGGATTTCGATCTCGAACTGCATGAGGTGCAGGACGCAGCAAAGACGATCAAGCGGCAAATTATCGTCGCGCAAGCCAGTTCAGAAACCGAGATCGACGCGGCCTTCACAATGATCAGTCAGCAAGCTGCGAGCGCGCTATTGGTTGCAGTAGACCCATTTTTCAACACCCAGCGTGACCGTCTGGTCGCCCTTGCTGCACATTTCAAGCTACCTGCGATCTACTACGAGCGAGTGTATGCAGAGCTGGGCGGTCTATTTAGTTACGGAACCAGTTTCGCCGAAGGCTATCGCCAAGCCGGCGTTTATGTCGGAAAGCTTCTCAAGGGAGCAAAGATCGGCGACCTGCCGATTCTGCAGCCGACCAAGTTCGAGCTCGTTTTGAATCTGAGAACCGCCGGGACACTCGGTCTTGCCGTGCCTTCCTCGATCCTCGCGCTCGCCGACGAGGTGATCGAATAAGGCCGCCCGCTTCTGTGTCTGGCAATTTCAGAAAATTTGCCGTGATGCCAGCGAAGGCATTGCCGTCTTTTTGACGCTCTCCGACTATAAATCGACCCTAACAGCGCAAGGATTGGGCGCGCCAACATTTGTCCAAAATGTCAAGGGCGGCTCGTGGGACGGCGAAGGACGAGCGCGTGCAGTTATCATTGGAGTTTGTGTCGCAACCAAGAGTGCGACGATATTTGTTCATCCTCGGCGCCGCCGCTCTGCTCTTTGGGAGCGCGGCGGCCCACGCCCAAGATCTCGATGAGGGCAAATCTGCCAAGCGGTTGTTTGCAGATAGCTGCGTGACCTGCCATCGCAGCGCTCGGGGTCTCGCAAAGGGCCGCTTCCGCCCGACCCTGTTCCTGTTCTTGCAAGACCATTATGCGGCGAGTTCAAGCACGGCCTGGGAGCTCGCTTCTTATCTGGCCTCTGTTGACGTTCCACAAAGCCGTCGTTCGCGCCCAGGCGCGAAGAAGCCGTCGCATCCAGCGACAACCCACTCCGCCCTCCGTCCACCCAAGCCGGTGCCGGCATCGGCGCGCTCGAATTGACGCTAATCCGGGTCTGACATGCTTCGCGGCGGCGATCGATACCGGCCGGCACTTCAGCACAGTCTCGAACACCATCCGCAGCGACGCTTCAAATACGAAGCATCGCTTATGACGGCGAGGTCGGGCGTTGCAAGGCCAATATCCCGCTCTTCAAACTCGGGACGACGACAAGGCGGTTGATCTCGCCGTCATTGAAAGCCTTGAGGAAGCGGTCGTAGTCCTTGATCGATACGCAGCCGTTAGAATCGCCGTTGGGACCGAGCATGAAACTGTGTGTGAGCAGGCCCGAACGTCCGGCCGTGTCGCTGCCCTCTACCGGGATCATGCGAAGCGCCTGGACGCCATGAAACATCTGTTCCCGCGGCTTCAACTCGTAGATGGCCGGCGGCGTGGCGCCGGCGTTGGGAACGGAAACATGCTCCGGATCGTCCCTCAAACTGCCCATTCCCGAGTGCGCCTCAAGGCTCGATCCGTTCGGCAGGTAAACGGCGTGGGCGGAGATGTCGTAAACCGCGGTGAACCCGTCGTAGCCGAGCGAGGCGAGGTCCGGCCGCCGGCGAAACAACCCGATATCCGGCGTCAAAGAGGCCAGCGTCACCCTCAGGTCGGACAGTTTTTGCAACAGCGTGCGATCCTCCCGCCGCGGCGCGCTGTCGGTCTGCGCTACGGCCGGTACCGACCGTGGCTCCAGGACCGCCGCAGGCGGGCGAGACCTCGGCAGCGGAACGATGGTGGCAGCCGGCGCCTTGGCCTCACTGACCCTGGCCTCATTATCGAGATAGCCGCCACCCGGATTCAGGGACATCAACCGCGGGGCAAACAGGCCCTCGGTCGCGCGAAGCTTCGCTTCCAGCGCAGCCAGGGCGGAACGATCCAGCGGCTGCGAGGCGGGCCTGCGGGCGGGAGATGGGAACAAGGAGGCCGAGGAAAAACGATCCTCGAAGGAGGAGGAAAAGCGATCGAAGGAGGAAAAACGGTCGATATCTGCCGGCAGCGCGGCCGACGCCAGCGCCGTCTGGTCGAAATTGGTAATCCAGGCGGCAGCGCCCAGCGCCACAACGACTGCGGCGAGCGCAAATGCGATCGTCTCAAACCACCTCATGCGGCGGCGTGACAACAGCCCATCAACTGTGCGGGTGTCGAAGGCCATCAGCTCCCCAGTGCCAAATCGACGAATCCCCCGTCGAAGCGGCGCAGCCTAACAAGAGCCAAAAGTAAGGCATAATCGAGACAAACGGTCGTAAACGCGTTGAATGTCCACCAATAACCCAAAAGCGACCAAATAGCGACTAATCTCAATCGAGGCTACGCCAACACGGCCTGATTGCGTCCTAGTGTCCCGAATCCGAAGTTCGCACTCCCTTGCAGCACCCGCTTTTGCGAACTTCGGATTCTCGCGTTCGGTCGGCGATGCGGCGATAGTGACCCTTTTTGAGCGTGGAGACTTATGCGCGCATACGTTCTCAAGCATTACGGCGGTCCTGAAGGCTCGCTGTTAATGGATGTCCCGGCACCCGCGCCGAGGCCATGCGATATTCTCGTCGAAGTACGGGCCGCAGGTCTGAACCCGGTCGATTTCAAGTTCCGACAGGGGAAGCTGCGCGCCATCCAGCGGCCAAAGCTTCCGTTTGTGCTCGGCAACGAACTCGCGGGAGAAGTGATTGCCGTCGGCGGCGAAGTCAAACGATTCCGCGTGGGTGAGCGTGTGTTTGCCCGGGTCGCGAAGGATCGTGCCGGCGCATTCGCCGAGCAAGCATGTGTCGACGAGGAGGACGCCGCGCACATGCCACACAATCTGGATTTCACGGCTGCGGCCGCCATACCCCTGGCGGGGTTGACGGCTCTGCAGGCGTTGAGGGACGAGCTCGGTGTCAAACCGGGGCAGAAAGTGTTCATTTCAGGCGGTGCGGGAGGGGTCGGTACCCTTGCAATTCAGATCGCCAAGTGGCTAGGCGCACACGTGACAACAACGGCTTCGAAGCGAGGTGAAGCGTTGGTGCGCTCGCTCGGCTGTGATGAGGTGATCGATTATACGATCAAGGATATATCCAGCGCGGGAGACAGATTCGATGCGGGATTTGACCTGATTGGCGGAAAAACCCTGGAACAAATGTTCAAAATCATGAAGCCCGGAACCAAGATCGTTTCGGTAGCCGGGCTTCCAGAACCGCAAACCGCGATCAGGGATTTAGGCGGCAGCCGAGCTCTCTCCGCCATCTTCTGGCTGATTAGCTACCGCATCCGAGCTCTGGCTCGACGCGCAGGCGTCAGCTATCGCTATCTCTTTATGCATCCAAGCGGTAGTGAGCTTGCTCTGCTTGCCGAACTCATCGAACAGGGAAAACTCAAGGCCATCGTCGACAGGACGTATCCATTTGCGAAAATTGGCGAAGCTCTGGCCTACATCGAAAGCGGGCGCGCTAAGGGCAAAGTGGTGATCACGAACCAATGAGTCGATCGCTCGCCTGACGAGTTGACTGGACATCCAACCGCAAGGCTCCTACTTTCGATTTTGCCGGTGCTCGGCCTGCGAAATGAAACGAGCAAATAGAGTGATCAAAAGGTCGCATGGATGGGTGAAAACGCCGCGGGTCGATCCCTTTTTGGATGCCGGTGCGCTGGACCCATGACAGGCTTTTCTACGGAATTGGCACGACCGAAGACAGTTTTGCGGAGGCGCAAATGAAAAAGATCATCCTCTCGGCCTTGGTGATTAGCAGTAGCCTGGCATTCGCGAACGCACCCCTTTATGCGGCACAGAATGATGACATTGCTGCCCGCGTCCAAGCCCTTGAAAAAGAGAACGCCGCCATCAAAAAGGAGCTGACTGCCCGCCGGGAGAGCAAGGCCGCGCGCGAGCAGAAGGCCGCCCTAAGACCGACCTCCAGGCCGCAAGCCGGGGCGGTGGAGTCTGCACCGGCTTCTGGGAAACAGTTGCCGGCGATGGACATTACCCATCAAGACCTCGGCATAGGCTATCCAGACTATCATTCCGGGTTCGGCGGCCCGTATGGGGACGGCAACTACCCCCAGTGAAGGCGCCGCAGAGCCCCCTCCTGATTTTACGCGATGATGGCAATCCTCGCAGCGATCAAGCGGTGTCCGCTAGTTGACCCGCGCCGCACGGCGATTTGCGGCGGCTGATGATCAAAGGCGCGGATAGTCGCCTGATTTTCAACTTAGATCGACGATCCACCCAAGAATACCATCACATGCGTGGCTTGCCAGAACCAGGTCTCTCCATCGCGCGCGGCTTGCAGGCTGAATATCCGTTTGTTCCAAAGTGGATCGTGGACGAAGCGGATGTTTTCGATTTTGAAATCGATCTGTCGCTGCTTCCACTCCTTCGCCCAAGCGAAATGTGCTTCGTCGAGTTGTTGCCGGAGTTTGGAGACTTTGATCGAGTAGGAGTACGATGACGGAAAGAGCATTCTGAAGGACGTGAACTGGCTGACCATCACACGATCTCTTTTTCGCAAATCATCCGCAAGCGCGGCCCTCGCCTTCGCATTTAAGTCTGTCCGCCCTACATTCAACTAGCGGATAACGTCAGTGTTACCGTCGCTAAAGCGGGATCGGGATTCGTTAGAGATCATTCGTCTTTAGCCCAAATTTTTCGATTGACTGAATTGAGGCGCCCGCGCCGCGCGCCGCAGCGATTGCGGCGGCTGGCCGAAGGCGCGGATGAAAGCGCGGCGCATCCGCTCTGGGTCGCGAAAGCCGGTCGTCTGCGCCACGCGCTCAATCGCTTCGCTCGAAGATTGCACATGTTGCCGCGCCACCTCGACGCGTAGCCGCTCCACCGCCTTGGACGGCGTGGTGCCGGTCTCGGCGATGAAGGCGCGGGTGAAATGCCGCGAGCTCATGCCGGCCCGCTCCGCCAGATGCTCCACCGTCAGCGGCGTGTCGAGATGTTCGCGCGCCCAGGTCAATAGCGGCCCGAAGCGTCCCGTCGGCGCCTTCAGTTCGAGCAGCGAAGAAAACTGCGACTGGCCGCCGCTGCGGCGATGATAGAGCACGAGCTGGCGCGCGGTCTTCTGCACAATTTCGTCGCCATAGTCCTCCGCCGCGATGGCGAGCGCGAGGTCGATGCCGGCGGTAATCCCCGCCGAACTCCAGATATTGCCGTCGCGAACGAAAATCCGGTCCGGCTCGAGTTTCACGTCGGGATAGGTTTCAATGAATTGCCGCGTGCGGCGCCAATGCGTGGTCGCACGGCGGCCGTCGAGCAGTCGCGCTTCCGCAAGGATGAACGTGCCCGAACAGACGCTGGCGACGCGAGCGCCGCGCTTTGCGACCGCCTGCACGAAGTTGATCGTGCATTGGCTTCGCGACGCCGCTTCGACGCCGTCGCCGCCAGCGACAATGAGGGTAGAGATCGCGCCCGGTGACCCGAACTTCCGCGCCAGCATTTCCACGCCGGAGGAACTGCGCACCGGACCCGGCGTTTCCGCGAGCACCTTGATCGAGGAATCTGCACGGGCATAGCGGCCGGCGATGTCGAACACCGAAATCGGGCCGGCGGCGTCCAGCAACTGGAAATCGGGAAATATCAGGACACCAATCATGGTCTCGCCTATGTCCGAAAATGAGGGAAGTATGCCATTTCAGACATCAGAGCATCATGCCAGACTGGATACGTCAAGCAGAACCTCAAAAAGGCCCCGTCATGCCGGCTCCGCTGCAGATTGGAATTCTGATTTTTCCGAAAGTGACCCAGCTCGACTTCACCGGCCCGTTGCAGGTGTTCTCGAGTTTGCCCGGTGCTGTGGTGCATCTGATCTGGAAACGGATCGAGCCGGTCGCAAGCGACTCGGTAATGACGCTCACGCCGACCACCACCTTTGCCGATTGCCCGCAGCTCGACGTGATCTGCGTTCCCGGCGGCACCGGCACCGACGATATGGTCAATGACGAGGAAATGCTTGGATTCCTTCGTCGGCAGGCCGAGGGCGCCAAATACATCACCTCGGTGTGCACGGGATCGCTGGTGCTCGGCGCGGCTGGCTTGCTGAGGGGATACCGCGCGACGACGCATTGGGCCGCAACCGAGTTTCTCGGTCCCTACGGAGCGATTCCGGTCAAGACGCGCGTATGTGTCGACCGCAACCGCGTCACGGGCGGCGGCGTCACCGCAGGGATTGATTTCGCGTTGACATTGGTTTCGATCCTGATCGACCAGCCGACCGCGGAAGCGATCCAGCTCCGGCTCGAATATAATCCGGCGCCGCCGTTCAATTCAGGCTCGCCCGATACCGCGCCGCCGGAAATCCTGGCGCGCCTGCAAACGAGAATTGCCGCCGGCCATGACTACCGCAGTGCCGCCAATCGGCGCGCAGCGGCGCGGCTGGCCTGACCGGGGCGGACTAGCGGGCGGTGCCGGAGAACAGCTCGAAGGTCAGGCCCCTGAGCCATTTGTGGCCGGGGTCACGGTGGTAGCGTTCGTGCCAGAATTGGGCGATCTCGATACGCGGCAGCGCGATGGGCGGCTCGAAGGCGATGAGGCCGAGCGGCCCCGCGAGCCGTTTCGCGAGATTCGTCGGCAGGGTCGCCACGCCATCCGTCTCTGCCGCCACGATGGCGCCGGCGATAAAGCTCGGCACGCGTAACATCACGTTCGCCGGCGCGATCGCCGAAGACAGCACGCGGTGCGCGGTTCGGTGCGCGGCGTGTCCGGTTTCCGACCCGGTCACCAGAATGTGGCGCTCGGCCAGAAAACCGGCGCCTGCCTGGCACTTGCGGGCGCGCGGGTGAAGCTCGCGAACCACGCTGGAATAGCCGTCGAAATAAAGACGCTGCCGCCGCAGATGGCGAGCGGCCTTCGGAAACGCGCCAAAGGCCAGATCCGCTTCGGCGGTTTCGAGCCTGTGTTCGAACTGCCGTGCATCCAGCGGCACCGCGCGAACACCGATGTTCGGCGCGATCGCGGCCAGGCGCGCGATCAAGGGCGGCAGAAACCTGATCATGCCGACATCGGTCAGAAGCAGGCTGAATCGCCGATCAGAACTGGCGGGATCGAACTCGCTCGCCGACAAGCGCAATCCGTCGGCCGCCGCGAGAAGCGCGCGCAGCCGGTCGGCAATGTCGAGCGCCTTGGCCGTCGGCTGCATCGCCTGACCGTTGCGCACAAACAACGGGTCGGAAAAATGCGCGCGCAGGCGGCGGAGCATCTTGCTGATCGACGGCTGGGTCGTTTCCATCGCCTGGGCCGTCCGCGTGATGCTGCGCTGTTGCAGCAGTGCGTAGAGAACGCGCAGTTCGCGCAAACTCAATTCGGTGTATGCTTCCCGGTTCATATTAGTCATTCCAGTTTTGGCATGGCGCATGTCATCGCCCGGGGCTAGGCTTGCCGTCAATGACAATCGCGGGCTTCAGTCGGCAGCGGAGGATTCCATGGGCAAATTCATCGTCGAACCGCATTTTCGGCTCCAGGAGTGGGTTGCCGAGGAAAAGGGCTATTTCCGCGATCAGGGGCTCGACTATGAATTCCGCGAACTGATCCGCTCGACCGCGGGCCAACATCATAACAAGGGCGGCCGGGGCGCTTTCCAGAGCATCGAGCAGGGCCGCGAGGCCGACGTGAGTTGCGCCTGCCACTGGACCGTGAATGTCGCGGCTTCGAACGGCCACACCAAACTATATTCGGACCTTTACTCGGTCGCTCCGTCAGGGATTTTTGTTCCTGCCGATTCGAAAGTGCGGACGCCGGCCGACCTCGCACATTTGCCGATTTCGGTGGGATTCCAGTCCGGAAGCCACTACTCGACGATTCAGGCGCTCGAACAATACATGCCGGCTGGCGACATCAACCTGGTTTTCGAAGATGGCATGCTATTCAGCCGCATGGAGCGGCTGATCGAAGGCAAGAGCAAGGCGGCCGCGCTGTTCAACGGCCCCTACTACCTCGCCGAACAACTCGGCTTCCGCAAGATCATCGACACCACATTCATGATCGCCGCCATGATCAAGGGCTCTCCGGATCCGGAGGACATCCGCCGCTACTTCCGCGCACTCCGGTCGGCGCAGCGCGACATCGACCTGCGCCCGGAACTTTACACCCATTACTACAAGAACGAATTCCCCGACCGTTTCCATGCCATGATGGACACGCGGCGCTGGGGACCCGGAGAAAGAATCGTGTTCGAGCCCTACTCGAAAGAAGTGTTCGAGGAATCGTTCGACTGGATCGCAAAGCACAAGATCTTCGCCGATGACGGAATGGGATCGGGCGAATACGATCGCGCGACGATCTCTTTCGCCGCGAGGTAACGCCTCGGCGACGGTACCGACCTTTATCGTTTGCCTGAACTCCGGAGTGGGCTGATGCTGACAAGATGCGGGGTCCGACTGCTCGCGGCGGTCTGTTTGCTGATGGCGCGATCCGTCGTGGTCACCGCCGCTGAAGTACCTTTGAGGATCGGCCTGATCATCCCGCTGACGGGGGGCCAGGCATCGACCGGCAAACAACTCGCCAACGCGGTCAAGCTCTACATGAGCGAGAACGGCGACACCGTCGCAGGCCGGAAGATCGATGTGATCGTCAGGGATGACGGCGCGGTCCCCGAAAACACCAAGCGCATCGCCCACGGGCTGATCGTCAACGACAAGGTCGACATTATCGCGGGCTTTGGCATCACGCCCGCCGCGCTTGCTGCAGCGCCGCTTGCGACGCAGGCCCGGATTCCCGAGATCGTGATGTTGGCGGGCGCTTCCATCGTCACCGAGCGATCGCCCTACATCGTCCGCACCAGCTTCACGCTGGCGCAATCGTCGGTGATCATTGGCGACTGGGCGGCGAGCAACGGCATCCGCAAGGTGGCGACGATTACCACCGACTACGCGCCCGGCAATGACGCCCTCGAATTCTTCAAAACCCGTTTTCTGGCTGGCGGCGGCGAAATCGTCGGAGAGGTCAAGGTCCCGCTGGTCAACCCCGATTTTGCACCGTTCCTCCAGCGAATGAAGGACGCAAGGCCGGATGCACTTTACGTCTTCGTGCCGGGAGGTTAGGGCGGCAACTTCATGAAGCAGTTTTCCGAGCGCGGCCTGAACAAGAGCGGAATCCGCGTGATCGGCCCGGGCGATGTCATGGACGATGACCTGCTCAGCAACATGGGCGAGGCCGCGCTCGGCACGGTCACGGCACACATGTATTCGGCGGCTCACCATTCACCAAAGAACGAGGCCTTCGTGGCGGCCTATCGGAAAATGTTCGATTCACGCCCCGGCTTCGTCGCTGTCGGCGGCTACGACGGCATTCACTTGATTTATCTCGCGCTAAGGAAGACGGGAGGCAAATTCAGCGGCGAAGCCCTGGTCGATGCGATGAAGGGGCTAGCCTGGGAAAGCCCGCGGGGCCCGGTTTCGATCGATCCAGATACGCGCGACATTGTGCAGAACATTTACATCCGCAAGGTCGAGAACGTCGACGGCGAGCTCTACAATGTCGAATTCGCAAAATTCGAGGCGGTGAAGGATCCCGGCAAGGAGTCAAAGTGATCACGCGATCCGGATCGCGTTGGTTCGGCTGCGACAGGGATGCAACGAGAGCAAGAAAAAGGCCGCCCGGTTTCCCGGACGGCCTTTCCTGTCCTACGGCAGCCTCACATTTAACGGGCGATCTCAGGATGGCAGCGCCTGGGGGCCTATCTCCCAGCCTCATCCTGATCGGAAGCCGCTGCTTTTCGGGTCAGTCGCGATCTGGAGCCCGAACCGTCCGCGGTGGTTTCCCATCTCCGTAAGATGACGCCATAGAGCCATCGCCCCACGCGGGGCACAACGGCGCCGCGGCCAATGTCCCCGCTGTTCCCGTTGTTCACAGGGTGCGCTCGGTCATTCTCAGCGCAAGCGCGTAGCGCTTGTCACCGGGGCAATGCAACGCATCGAACTACGATGTGCAATTGCACATCGGAGAATCTCGAGATTCCGGGTCCGGTCCTTCGGACCATCCCGGAATGACGGTCCGGAAAACTCAGCTGCCCGGCGTCCACGGCTGGTAATCGCCGGTCGCCGCAGGCCGGCGGCCGCTGGCAAGCGTCGAGCCCTCCGGCCGGTAGGCGCCCGGCGTTCCCGTCAGGTTCGGCAGATGCGGCTTTTCCCATTCGCGCGGCGTATAGCTTTCTTCGGTCGGCGCGACGTCGACGGTGTGATGCAGCCAGCCATGCCATGACGGCGGCACGCGGGTCGCTTCCGCGTAGCCGTTATAGATCACCCAGCGCCGCTCGAAGCCGAGCGTCGGATCGATCTTGCCGCCCTTGGTGCGGTAGTAGCGATTGCCCTCCTCGTCCTTGCCGACCAGTTCGCCGAACCGCCACGTCCACAATTGCGTGCCGAAGGTCTCGCTGTTCCACCATGTAAATAGTTTGAGGAAAAACTGCTTCATTTGGGCCTGGGCCGGTTGGAGAAACGTCGCGGGTTCTGATGCCACTGGTGGGCTGAATTGTCCAGTTATCCAGCGCGCAAAGGCCGGTTTGGCCGGTGGCATGCCGCTCTGGCGCGATATCAAAGTCGCGTCATCGCCCAATCGGTTCGTTTCGCGCAAGCCTCAGATCGCCTACTATCTGGACGTGCACGATGAGTGCGCGGCTCGGGGAAGTCCGCCTGGGAGGGGTGGGCATGTCCAGTGACCAAGGAGCCGATGATGATCAATTCAAAAGGCTTTAGAGCGACCGCGGCAGTAGCCGTGGTTCTTTCCATGACGGCGCCGACCGCCGGGTTTGGCGAAAACAAACCCGATCATGGCAGCAATGCCCGCGCGGGCAGCTATCGTCCCCCGATCTCTCCCAACCATGGGGCTCCCGCGGCCGCCGCAGCGCCTGCCGCCGGTGCAGTTCGCGCGGTTACACCAATGCCGCAGCCCGGCATGGTTTCCCGCGGCAGCGACGACGGCGGCACTCATGCCGGTTTTCACGGCGGCGATCATGATCGCGACCACGACCGCGATCGCGATCGCGGTGCGTTTGTCCCAGGCGGGGTCGTCATCATCGGCGGGGTGACCGTGATCAGCCCCGCGGCCGCCCCCGCACCTGTCGGGGACGATGCCGTAGCCATCTGCATGCAGACCTATTCCTCCTACGATCCGCAGTCGGGCACTTATGTGGGCGATGACGGGCTTCTGCATTCCTGCCCGTAAGCAGGGTGTGAGATCGTTCAAGAGATAACGGCGCATTTGCTGCGCCGTCCCTTTCCGCTCACGATTGCGTCGCCAGCGTTACGCCCGCCAACGTGAACAGGAGGGCTGCGATCTGGCCGATGCCGAGCGGCTCGTGCAGCGCCAAGGCCGAGGCCACCACGCCGATCACCGGCACCGCCATGGTTCCGATCGCCGCCACCGAGGCCGGCAGCCGTGCGAGAGCCGCAAACCAAGAGACGTAGGCGACACAGAACTGGATCACGGTCGCATAGGTCAAAAGGATCCAGATAAAACCGGAGAACGCGCTCGCTTCGGTGTTCTCGAACAGGAGGCCGGCGATCGAGACCGGCAGGCAGCCGATCCCGATCTGCCAGGCGGCCGCCGACACCGGCGGCAGATTGATCGGCAGCCTCTTGGCGAGAACCGCGCCGACCGCAAACCCGATCGCCCCGCCCAGCGCCATGATGATTCCCGGCAGTTTTGCGAGGCTCGCGGCAAAGCCGTTGCCGCCCAGGATGGCGCTTAACCCAGCGAACGCCATGAACAACGAAATGACGCGCAGCAGGTTCGGCCGTTCGCCGAGAATGGGCCAAGCCAGGATCGAGGCCCATATCGGCATGGTGTAGGCAATCAGCGCCGCTTCGCTGGCCGGAAGCCAGAGCAGCGCAAACCCCATCAGCACCATCCAGCAACCGACATTGAGGAAGGCGGCGAGAACCAGCCTGCCCCAGAGTTGGCGCGGTACACGCAATTCTTGGCCGCGGAGCACGGCGAGTAGCGCGAGCAAGCACGCGCCGACCACGCCCGTCGTGCCGCGCAGCGTCAGCGGCGGCAGGTAGCCGAGCAGGAATTTTGTGATGGGCCAGTTAAAGCCCCAACCGATCGAGGTGACGGCAAGGAACGCAAGCCCCGCAGGCGCGATCCGCGCTTTCGCGCCCGGCTTGTTCGGTATGGTCATGGGAGGGTTGGACCGGGTGAGAATCGCCCGCACCTTGCCGTCTATCGGAGGGTCAGACCATCGGTGGTTCGGCATGCCAGATGAGACTTCCCCGTGGCTTTACGTGAGTCTTTCCGAGGCAAGCCCCCAGCCACAATAAATAGTTGGCCTGTGAACAGCGGGACGAAGCTGTGAGCAGCCGATTAGAGGCGATTTTTTTGCTTGGGAATCCCTGAGGACTCACTGATACTTGGCCCTATCAGCGGCGCCGGCGGCCCCCTGTTTTTCCCACCTTTCCACCATATTTAGTATTTGATTCAGGAACTCGTACTAATCCTTGACGGGCGCGTTGGAGTCGTCCTAGCCTTCCTCCTGTTCGGCGCGAGTGTGTTTGGGTCCCGCCGGTCGCTCCCTGAAGGGTTCCAAAATGACCACTCCGCCAGCCGGTCGAGGCAGCGGATGCGGGCCTTTTTGTCCCGAATTGGAGGGCCTGCGGCGCGCAAAAATGAACGAGCCAAAGGGCTCAAAGCGATGTGGGTGGCGTTGAGTGCGTAAGGCTTAGAGTCGGAGCTGGGGAGTTCCGCCTTTAGGCGATGCGCCGGCAGGCCAAGGTGCAGGCGAGTGCCCACACCTCCAACTTGCCGTCAGAGAAAAGGGCCGGGTCCACCGGTAGAGCATGCGGACGTAAAGGCCAAAGTTGTCTTCAACCTTGGTCCGGAGGGTTCGCTCAAGGAACAACACCCGGCAGCCGCGGCGGCGGCCGGCTAACAAGAAACGGGGCACGACCATGCGAATCGAACGGCGCCACACAACATCGGGCCAGTCACCCTATGCACAGATTGATTTCAGATTAACGACATCTGAAATCCGCAATCCCGATGGCTCGGTGGTATTCCGCCTCGAAAACGTCGAGGTGCCGGAATTCTGGTCGCAGGTCGCTTCCGACGTTCTCGCACAGAAGTATTTCCGCAAAGCCGGCGTTGCCGCGCGCCTGAAGAAGGTCGAGGAAGAGACCGTGCCGTCCTGGCTGTGGCGCTCGGTGCCCGACACCGAGGCGCTCGCCCTGCTTCCGGAATCCGAGCGTTACGTCAGCGAGCTTTCCGCCAAGCAGGTGTTCGATCGCCTCGCCGGCTGCTGGACGTATTGGGGCTGGAAGGGCGGCTATTTCACGAGCGAAGAAGACGCCCGCGCCTTCTACGACGAGCTGCGCTTCATGCTGGCAAAGCAGATGGTCGCGCCGAACTCGCCGCAATGGTTCAACACCGGGCTGCATTGGGCCTATGGCGTCGACGGTCCCGGCCAGGGCCACTATTACGTCAACTGGAAAACCGGCAAACTCACCAAATCCAAATCGGCCTACGAGCATCCGCAGCCGCACGCCTGCTTCATCCAGGGCATCGAGGACGACCTCGTCAACGAGGGCGGCATCATGGATCTGTGGGTGCGCGAGGCGCGCCTGTTCAAATATGGCTCCGGCACCGGCTCGAATTTTTCACGGCTGCGCGGCGAAGGCGAAAAGCTGTCCGGCGGCGGCCGCTCGTCCGGCCTGATGAGTTTCCTCAAGATCGGCGACCGCGCCGCCGGCGCGATCAAGTCGGGCGGCACCACGCGCCGCGCCGCAAAGATGGTCGTGGTCGACGCCGACCATCCGGACATCGAGACCTATATCGACTGGAAGGTGAAAGAGGAGCAGAAGGTCGCCAGCCTCATCACCGGCTCGAAAATCAACCAGAAGCATCTGCGCGCTGTGCTCAAGGCCTGCGTCAACTGCGAAGGTTCGGGCGATGACTGCTTCGATCCCGAGAAGAACCCGGCGCTGCGCCGCGAGATCAAGCTTGCCCGCCGCGCACTGGTCGCGGACGCCATGATCAAGCGCGTGATCCAGTTCGCCCGCCAAGGCTACAAGGACATCGATTTTCCGGTCTACGACACCGACTGGGATTCGGAGGCCTATCTCACCGTATCCGGCCAGAACTCCAACAATTCGGTCTCGCTGAAGGACGATTTCCTCCGCGCGGTCGAAACCGACGGCGAATGGAACCTGATCGGCCGCACCAACAAGAAGGTGACGAAGACGCTGAAAGCCCGCGATCTCTGGGAAAAGATCGGCTACGCCGCCTGGGCATCCGCCGATCCGGGGTTGCACTTCAACACCACCATGAACGACTGGCACACCTGCAAGGCGTCCGGCGAAATCCGCGCCTCCAATCCGTGCTCGGAATACATGTTCCTGGACGACACCGCTTGCAATCTTGCGTCGGCCAACCTGCTCACGTTCTACACCCCCACCCATCCCTCCCCCGCAAGCGGGGGAGGGTCAGGGAGGGGGCGCTTCGACGTGGAGTCTTACGAGCATCTCTGCCGCCTCTGGACGCTGGTGCTCGAAATCTCCGTGATGATGGCGCAGTTCCCCTCCAAGGCGATCGCGGAACTGTCTTACGAATTCCGCACGCTGGGGCTCGGCTTTGCCAACATCGGCGGGCTTTTGATGACCATGGGGCTTTCCTACGATTCCAAGGAAGGCCGCGCGCTGTGCGGCGCGCTGTCCGCGATCATGACCGGCACGGCGTATGCGACATCAGCCGAGATGGCGAAGGAGCTCGGCCCCTTCCCCGGCTACAAGAAGAACGCACTTCACATGCTGCGGGTGATCCGCAACCACCGCCGCGCCGCGCATGGCGAATCGCGCGGCTATGAGGGCCTCTCCGTCAATCCCGTGCCGCTCGACCATGCTTCGTGCAAGCAGGCCGACATCGTCGCCCACGCCAAGGCTGCCTGGGACAAGGCGCTGGAGCTTGGCGAGGTCAACGGTTTCCGCAACGCGCAAGTAACCGTGGTCGCGCCGACCGGCACCATTGGCCTCGTCATGGATTGCGACACCACCGGCATCGAGCCTGATTTCGCGCTGGTGAAGTTCAAGAAGCTCGCCGGCGGCGGCTACTTCAAGATCATCAACCGCGCCGTGCCCGAAGCGCTGCGCGCGCTCGGCTATCGCGAGAGCGACATCGCGGAGATCGAGGCCTATGCCGTCGGCCACGGCTCGCTCTCCAATGCGCCTGGGATCAACGCTTCCACCTTGCGCGCCAAAGGCTTCACGGATGAAGCTCTGGCAAAGGTTGAGGCGGCGTTACCGACCGCCTTCGACATCAAATTCGCCTTCAACAAATGGACGTTCGGCGAAGACTTTTTGCGCGACACGCTCAAGCTCGAGCCGGAAGCGATCGCCGCGCCGAACTTCGATCTTCTCGCCGCTGTTGGCTTCACCAAGCGCGAGATCGAGGCGGCGAACGTGCACATCTGCGGCGCGATGACGGTGGAAGGCGCACCGCATCTGAAGGCCGAGCATTACAGCGTGTTCGATTGCGCCAACCCCTGCGGCAAGATCGGCAAGCGGTACCTTTCGGTCGAGAGCCACATCCGCATGATGGCGGCTTCCCAGCCGTTCATCTCGGGCGCGATCAGCAAAACCATCAACATGCCGAACGACGCCACGGTCGAGGATTGCAAGGAAGCCTATCTGTTGTCCTGGAAGCTTGCGCTGAAGGCCAACGCGCTCTACCGCGACGGCTCGAAACTGTCGCAGCCGCTCAACTCGCAGCTTATTGCGGATGAGGACGAGGAGGACGATGCGGTCGAAGCCTTCATCGAGAAGCCGATGGCCGCGCGCGCCACGCAATTGACGGAAAGGGTGGCGGAACGGCTGGTCGAGCGCATCGTCGTGATGCGCGAGCGCGAGAGGATGCCGGATCGCCGCAAGGGCTACACGCAGAAGGCCGTGGTCGGCGGGCATAAAGTGTACTTGCGCACCGGCGAATATGACGACGGCCGGATCGGCGAGATCTTCATCGACATGCACAAGGAGGGCGCGGCGCTTCGCTCTATCATCAACAACTTCGCCATTGCGATCTCGCTCGGCCTGCAATACGGCGTGCCGCTGGAGGAATATGTCGACGCCTTCACCTTCACCCGCTTCGAGCCCAATGGCCCGGTGCAGGGCAACGACTCGATCAAATACGCGACCTCGATCATCGACTATGTGTTCCGCGAACTCGCCGTGAGCTACATGGGCCGCTTCGATCTCGCCCATGTCGACCCGACCGAAACCAACTTCGACGCCATCGGCAAGGGCGTCGAGGAAGGCCGCGCGCCGGAGCAACCCAACAACAAATACCTGTCGAAGGGCCTGACCCGCTCACGCACGGATAATCTGGTAGTCATGCGCGGTGGCGGCGAACAGCAGACTGACGCGCGCGGATCGGGCAACGTCACCTCCCTCGCCTCGCACGGACCAACTGCGCGCAGCAACGATGCCGTCGAAGGCGCGGTCGCGCTGAAACAGGAAGTAAGCCACGATCTCTCGCCGACGGAGAAGTTAGAGGCCCTGCAATGGAGCAAGGCGGGCACAGCCGCTGCCGCCGCACCCTCAAAAGCCGAACGCCGGGCGGAAGCCAAGGCCAAGGGCTACGAAGGCGAGATGTGCTCGGAGTGCGGCAATTTTACTTTGGTGCGGAATGGCACGTGTATGAAGTGCGATACATGTGGGAGCACGACGGGGTGTTCGTGAGCTCAGCTCGTCATGGCCGGGCTTGACCCGGCCATTCACGACTTAAAGGGCGGCCGGAAGGTCGCTTTTTTCTTAACACCATTTACAATCAGAGCGCGCATCTCTAGAGTTCCTATACTTTAATTTTATTGCTTCTTGATCCAACCATTTGGGGACGGAAATGTTTTCGTCGTCACTTACTTTGGAACAATACCAATCGACCGCTACAGAGACGGATCGCACTCGCGGTACAAAGCCCATTAGCTTTTTGCTGCTCGGGTTATTCGGCGAAGCTGGCACGCTGATGGACGAGGTCAAAAAGAAGCAACGAGATAGTGGATCTTATGTGGGCTACGCCGAAAGCGTAGTCGAAGAACTCGGCGACGTTCTATGGTATCTAGCCGTAGTTGCAAGCCGTCTTGAATTGGCTCTTAGTGCGATTGCACTGCCATCAACACAGGCAGGCTCATCCTTTGCTACTCCAAACGAAAAACTGAGGTTCGCTGATCTTCAACAGCAAGCTCACCTTCCCTTAAATGCACCCGCATTGAACTTTGAGAACACGTTGTTGCGCCTAGTTTCATCCATTGGCGCCCTAGCGAAGGCGCAGGACGATCAATCCGGCCCTGATAGGGAAACCTGGGGCCAACTGCTTTCGAACATTTTCCAAAATCTAGTTCTAGCGGCGACTGAAGCTGGCGCAACGCTTGAAGAAGCGGCCCGCAAAAATTTAGTGAAGATTTTTGATCGATGGCCAAAAGAGCGAACTTTTCCGCCTCTCTTTGACGAGGGGTATGTGCCAGAGGAGACCATCCCTCGAAGACTCGAAGTCGATGTTTACGAAAGGATCATCAACGAAGGTAGTCCGACTGAGAAGAGGTACGTACTACAGCGCTGCAACGGGATTTTGATAGGAGACCGTGTCACAGACAATATAATCGAGCACGATGACTATCGATTTCACGATGCGTTCCACTATGCATATGCGGCCGTGCTAGGGTGGTCTCCCGTGCTGCGAGCCCTGTTTCGACTAAAGAGAAAATCGAATCCGAACCTAGACGAGGGACAAGACGGCGCCCGTGCGATTCTAATTGAGGAAGGGGTCTCGACGTTCATCTTCGCCTACGCCAAGCAACTTCACTTTTTTGAAGGACAGCGCGAAGGGGAGCTAAGCTTTACACTGCTTAAGAGAGTAAGAGAATTTGTTGCGGGCTACGAGGTGGAGCAACGACCGCTATGGCTCTGGGAAAAGGCAATCCTTGAAGGGTACTCCGCCTTCCGATTCTTGAAATCTCACCGTAGTGGCCGGTTGATGCTCGATTTGGAAGATCGCTCGATGTTAATTGAACCTCTTCCATCTTCAGGGTCTAGTACGGCGGCCAACAATCTCGCTGCAACGTAACTAGTGAAACCTCGAGATCGTCAAGTTCCCTAAACAGTTGTGGTACTCGCCATAAAATAATGATCGCCGCGATAGTAGCCGCAACTCCCAGCCACCAAACGGGAAAGACGGGTTGCGGTGAAATGTAAATGGTCGCTTCGAATATCTTACGACTAAAAAGCGAAAACACGAACCCCGCGAGAGGAGCAATCACCCCATTCTCTACCCGCGCGTAGTAATACGAATAACGGTTTGAAATTTCCTCACGTAACACATCAGACTTAAAATCGTGCTGTCGCTCGACAGCCTGCGTACGCTTAGTTGTCAGAGTTCTCGAAATCGTATTCTTCGTTATTCGAGCGTAAGCTTTCGAAAAGACGAGGATCGCTTGAAACGTTTGATCCCGGAAGTGAACTGTATCTTCCTGTAGCTCAGATCGGATGCAGCCTAGAACCGCCCGTGGCCAAAATATTAAGCGTCTTGAGGCGAATGGATTTAGTAAGGTGTCCGAGAGCTGGTGAATGAAGTTCCCAAGCGGTATAGAGATGGTTATCGAACCAAACACGACCGCCAGTACCTTTGCAGCGTCTACTCGGACAAGCGTCTCGATATTCAAGAAAGGGCTGATAAACACGAGCGTCCAGACCAGCGCCGACGCACCACCGATCTCAAATCGTAGAAATCTAAACATGCGCCGTTCCGGCTACTCTGGCTAAATTAGCTGCGTAGGTCTTTCCAAAATCTGCGAGAAATCAATCGCCGCATTAAAGAGATTCGCTCCTTCGTATTTTTCCCTTCTCAACATACTTCGCATTGGTGACGTCAAGTAGACGGCAGTCTTAATTTGCTCGTCGGATTTTCCGCGGTACCGGTCAACGATGTCCGAAACAAAGTCATTAATTTGCCCGTCCTTCACAGCCGAATGCCCAAAAAGATCGATAGAATCTTCAATAGAAATTGTTAGCCGGTCTCGATCGTTAGCCACTAAAAGATTGGGGACACTTCTTTTGAGTTTTCCTATGTGTAGGTCTGTAAAATACGGTCCGTCCTTCTGTCGAATTGCATACGAACTCGTAAGTCGTCGTCCCTTTGCGCGGAGATAATGGTACTCAACCAGGTAGAAAAGTTTGTGGAGTCGAAAATATGAAATCGGACCACTAACACTTAGGATCATCGCAACCAAGTTAGCTGCATCAGCCTTCGTCTTGCCTTGTCTTGCGACCTTTGACCTTGGCTTCGCCAAACCTTGGTACTGCTCGGCGACGAACCTGTAATCGGCGAGTTGATTAAGGAAACTGCGATGCAACATTGCGCGCTGACCCGGATGGTATAACGGAATCAATACTCGTCCGTTCCAGGACTTGGCTTTCCTCACGTCAACTGATAGCTCGAACGAATGATCCTCAATCTGCCGAAGTGCCTGTAATGCCTGGCCACCCAACGTCACGACGATCCGCGGCTGAATAATCTCTAGCTGTCTACTCAAAAATTTACTGCAGTTCGCAACCTCGTGCCTCGTCGGCGTTGCGTTATTGCCTTTTTCATCTTTGGGATTGCAGAGCACCGCGTTGGTAATAAAAAAGTCATACCGACTAATGTTCGCCTGCGCGATTAGTCTCTCAAAATTTTCGCCTGCCTTGTCGCCGTGAAACGGGATCGACGTGTCGTCGGCACCCAAACGGCCCGGAGCCTCCCCAATGAACATCAGAAGTGCAGAGAGATCACCGCTTGAACGTCCTAAAATTCTACTACTGTCGCACATGCGCTCGCAAAGCAGGCAGCTGCGCACGTCCTCCGCCAATTTATCAAATGATACACTTCTGTTTTGCTTGATAGTCATCTGGCTAAGAGTGCTTTGAACATGGTTACGTTATCTACGTAAGCGTGGACCGAATGACAGATTACGCGACCGGGGCGCTTGCCTCCTTCGAGAGCAATAAAATCGAGTAGCCGGCCTAGTCCAAGAAAGTTGCCAAGTGCCTTGTTCAGAAAATCATGGTTCCGATAGACAGCCACTAAATCGAGCACACCATCCTTGCCCCAAAGTATCTCTATGTACTGTAAACAAGGGCTTCCCCTCTTACGCAGTCCGTCGATTGTCGGGCTAGAAGTGTGCATTATGATTGCCGTTTCGCCGCGGACCTTCCATGCTGAGAGAATTCGAATTGCTCGCTCAATTTGATTTTCCGAACTATCCAGCGACAAGAGCCGTTGAAAGTACGTGCCGCCCCACGCCGAATGAAGGCTGCCTATTTTCAGGGCTCGCTTTAGCAGTCTTTCGCACCGAGCGTAGTATTCAACTCGGGGTTCCCCCTGTCGTCTAAGAATGTCGGGGAAAAGTACCTTGGCCACAACCGATAGTCGATCTTGAGCGCCCACGCTCTTCGGACAGAAGCGTAGGTACCAGCCGGGATCAACGACGGTCGGTGTAGCAATCTCTGTGATCAAATTCCGTATCGAATGCTGGGGGCTTTGCAATAACAACTGGCTGCCGTTTTGCCACGCTTGGACCGCATCGGTCCCTTGGACAACAACGGCCATTTTACGTCCCTTGGCTCCTCGACTCACCTAACTATAGCATTACGGGAACTGGGAGGGATATGCACGTGGCCACCCACTTGGGCAGCAAACGTAGCCCGGATCAGCGAAGCGATATCCGGGGTCTTCGCATTGGCTACGCTCCCGCATGTCGCCGCGCTCGTGCGCCCTACCCGCCTCGCATCTCCCCCAACTCCGGTGGCTCGAACCAGTTCGTCAATGACAACCCACCGTCGATCACGATCGACGCGCCCGTGACATAGGCCGAAATCCGGTTCGACAGCACCGCGAGCGCCAGCGGCGCGAGGTCTTTGGCCTCGCCGAGGCGGCCGAGCGGGATGTGGCGGGCGAGCGCGGGATCGGCGACAAAGCCGCCGGCGGCG